>Ga0209668_10000176_pt1 | contig 26953 bp, 50 predicted proteins | sample FrelakmetPLP11PL_FD_187150 | JGI IMG/M metagenome (GOLD analysis project Ga0209668, IMG submission 187150) | Freshwater lake sediment microbial communities from the University of Notre Dame, USA, for methane emissions studies - PLP11 PL (SPAdes)... | ecosystem: Environmental > Aquatic >...
CCCCATCACCACGCACCAACCATCCTGACCGTGATGGCACATCACACAATCCCCTGTCTTCATGGGGTTTCCCCCGACGGGAAATAGCAGTAATATCCTTTATCGTTTTTAGCCCGGCATATCTTCCCGGACTGGACTTGCCGTTTCAAGAACTCGCGGAACAAACCTTGCGTTATATACCCGGTCTTCCATGTCCGCATTTCCTCAAAACATACCGTCCCGTCGTGCTTTTCACATTCGTATAAAAAACGTGCTTGCAGTTCATCCTTGAACTGTGAGAGTTCATCATTCAATTTTATCCGCTGGGGGAGTTTCATTGTGACACCTCATCAGGGTGCGTTATCTCGTATGGGGACAGGCCCTCTGTGCTGTTGTTTATCATACTAACTTCGTTTCCTCCTCTACAAGTTCGGGGTGATCCCGCTCAAATCGGATGATTTCTTCTTGCAATGCTCGGTTGATAGTACCGCTCCGGCTAATCCCATATCTCCGTGCTTTCCGCAGGAGATCGACGGGAATTGCCACACAAGTGCTTACTGCATCTTTTCTTGTTTGTGTCATATTTTCTTACTCCAAATAATAGGTCTGAAATGATGGGTATATAAATGTATCGGTTTGTATAATTATTAAAAAATAAAATATTGAATGGGAACAAACAATTTACAAAAGGGTTATTCCCCAATCAATATTTTTACAATTATCCGAATGTCAAATTTAGATTAACTCTTGATTTGATTATCACAAACCAACGTTTTATTTTATCGTTTTTTACCCTCCGCGCAAAAACCGGGAAAATGTTTGTTCCCAGTGAGTATTTTCGGATCGTTCTGAGACCGTGCCGCATTATTCAACTATCACAAATCTTGTTGCTTCTGGAAACTCGCTTACAATCTTCCATTCTACTTGTTCACAAGAAAAAGGACATTTATCTGGCATCTCATTATATTCATTAGTTTCAAGTTTACAACTTCGATCAATTAAAGCGGAACATCTTGTACACAAATATTTTGTCATATTAACAATATCTCCTATCCTGTTCAGTAGCAATACGTGCACTGCACATTTCGGGGAGTTCATAATACATAAAGAATAACGCTTCAGATTTTGTTATTTTTTCGTTATTTTTTATATATTTTACGACTTCAGATATTTTTTTCCCGTGTTTTGCATATTCGTTCAATTCAGCCCTAATTTCTATACTTCGTTTTTCAGATACACCCATATCTTTCAAAATTTTTTGATATGATATATATTCCATTTTTTCTGTTCAACTCCGTTACTCGTTCTCTTTTTATTGACGAGTTACTACTATCTTATCTTTAATTGTTTAAATATCTTCAGCTCTTAAACCTCCAAAACAACCTCCGAATGACAAACGGGATACGCTACGATTTTGAAATGTGTATATGTATATTTCAACAATGAATAGAAAGTATATATGCGATCACTACTTCGCGATTATAGTCCACCCGGAACCGGGATATATAATAAGACCATTGCCGCACCTCCATCTCCCCATGCACGACCGGGCGGGCATCTTTCAAGCACTCCGACGGACGGCACTTTTTGAGTATGATCTACAATCACCAAAACGCACCAATCACCATTTTGATTATTATGGATAATTCAATCGCTATTTTGTTAATTCTAAATAAACCTTTAACAACGCTCTTTTACGATTATAAGCGCATTTTAGTGCTTTTTTAAGCACGACAATGCATACCTTTAAATACTATGACCGCAGGATATAGCGCGCCTAAAAAATAATAGGTAATAATATAAGGAGCAGAACAATATGGCAAAAAAACTATCAGACCAAATCGAGGGCGCCTTCGGAAATCGAGGCGGCTGGGAGGCACACCTCGCTCCCCCGAAAGGTAAGAAGATCAAACCGATGTTTCCGACTTTTGAGAGCATTGAAGCCGGGGCTAAGCAGGGCGGATCGTACGGCAAGCGGCGCAGGGCGTAAATATGCTGATTAAAAATCAGCCGGTGGACAAAATTTCTGCCCGCGAAATTTGCTTATATTTGGTTAACGATTCGCAACTTTATTTTTCTCAAGGGAAGCCTATTTTGGACAACCTTTCGAAAAGGAAGGTCGCAGGGACTTACGATAAAGAAAAAGCGGTTAAACTGTGGTCGTATTGGGTTGAATCCGGTGTGAAAAAGTATAGTAAAGAGTTTGGCACAATCCGAATGAACGGCGCTACAAAACTGTATTGCGCTCGTCTCGTGCAGTCAGAAATGGCAAGCGGGTTGGAGTATGCAACAAAAGAACTCAAGGCACTAAAAGCGGCGAAGGCAAAAAAACCCACCACTCTGAGGAGGTAGGGATGACCCCGACAGATGCACAAATACAGCAGATGTATCAGGACGACCAGTACCGGGCTCAGCAGTATCAGCAGATTTTGCAGCAACAGGCAGATCGAGACCGTCAACTCGCAGGGATGAAAGCACAGATACCCAGCCTACCGCTCGGAAAAACGTTAGGGAAATTCGGGGGTAATTCACCCCGTAGACGATCACAACCCGCACAACAGCAGATGACACCGGAAATATTACATGCGATCTTGCAGGCACAACAGGCAGAACAACAGGGTATGCAGATGCAGGAACAAGCACCGGAACCCCGGTTCACTTCATCTACCCTTCAAATGCCCAGTTACTTTCTCAGGGAAGAGATGTCCCGGATCAGAAACAAGGCACTGGGCGTCGGTAATACCGGAGGTAGTGGACACAATATCTATTCCGCAGCGACGGAACTTTTTGGTACTGGAACCACAGCAACCGGCGAACGAAAGCGCTCTGCCGTCGAGGAGTTATTTGGCGACCGATGGGGTGGTATACGATGATTAACCCGGTATTACCTAAAAATCACGGTATGAACCAGATCGAAATTATCTCTTGTGGCGGTCTCTGTGACACGTCGTTAGAATGTAATTTTTGTGGTTCAAAATTTCTCTTGAAGAAAGGGAAATACAGAAAATGTAAAAATTGTGGCAAAACGTTCATCCACCCCGATCATCGTGTCCGACAAACATTCCCTAAGGATCAACGGTTCGCCGGGGTCTCCACGCACTGGATGGAGGATAACTCATCCGTAAAACCGTGGAAACGGGAAATGAAACACGAGGATAATGTAGTAGTCCGTCGGGGAGGGGATTAAAATGGTAACAAAATCACCAAAGCTCACATTAGGTGAGATCAAAGGTCGTTCAACCGGGTATTTTTTTGACCGTAAGACCATGAGATTTTTTGCTAAAGATACCTACGGCGTGCGGTACGATCGTGAGCGAAAAATTAACTATGTTTACACTCTACGAGAGGGCAAAGCGAGTAAGGGTATAGCGTGGTGGCGCTTTGATCCGGACACCGGAAAATTGCACCCGCTCATGAACAAACCCGAAGGCGTAAGGGATGTGTTATAATCATGACAACCCGGAAACCAAAGGTTTTGAAAGCGACCTTTTCGTGTAAAAAATGTGCTACAAAATGGGGTAAGCACCTCACAAGCAAGGGGAAACGCTGTACCGTGAAAACGACCAAGCAGGGCACGGAAGTGATCTGTCATGGTTAGGCAGATGAACAAAAATCTCATGATCAGAAAAATATCTGAACTGGTAGTTAAGGCAGGTTTTGATCCAGAAACCTTTGATATCCCGGCACACCTTGACGCTACCTTATCATACCCGGAAAATGTCAATATCATCCGTAAGATACTGCAGGTCACCCGTGCACGTCCGAGCAGAAAGCAGACTGACGATCAGTACTGTTCGCACTTATCGGAAGAATGTGAAATTTCATGTGACCGGGCGTCCTGCAATCAATTCCGCCGGATTAAATGTCCGGGAACTGTTGAACCCTGTCCAACCATTAAGAAAGAACGTCGCTGTCCAATTATAATTTCTCCGTACTGCGTAAATCCATTCAGTTACACTCGGAAAAAGGACGGACGGGAAATAAATAATCCCGGATATTGTTTGACAAAACCAGTTACAAGGAAGTGCCGATGATGGGAACACAGAGAGGCGCTCCACATAGCCGGATGTTTACTGGAGTGAAATATACGCTCTATAAGGAATATGATGCGCTATTCGGTGGAAAGGAACAGAAAGCGGATGCCGATAAACTAAAGTCCGCTGGTATATGCGTGCGATCAGTCCACATCAAGAAAGGATCGGGGAATATTGAACGGGGTATCTATATCCGGGGTGGGTGTTAGGTATGATCTTCCCATGCAAACCTCGTGTAAGTCATCATATGAAAGTCTCAATGCACGACCGTATAACAGCGAAAGACAGGGCACGCTTTAACGAGTGGTACGGATCTGAAATGGCAGAGCATAAGCCCATGCCTTTTGACATACGCCAAATATTGATCAAGGTCGCAAGTGTGCACTCTCACAAGGTCGTCGCTCACAAAGCAAAGCGGGAGTGTGGATGTAAATGACTTCAGCACCTTTCGATCATCAGCGACCTATACGCCAGTATAATGGGCAAGCACCCGGCATGTCAGCACTCCTGAAAATGGGTGATGAAATCCGAAAAATGGAAAATGATACGCTAAATCGTATCCATGAGGGGGTGGAGTGATGAGCGTCAGATCAAGATATGGAAAGAAGACCGCAAAGACCGTTCGCCCTCCTCGTGTAGCCCCGGCACCGAAGGTAAAGATCACCCCGAAACCCAGCGCTCTAAAGGCACTCGCAAAAAAGTACTGGGATGCGTGCAAGGTAGATGACCCGGCAGATAATTTTGCGTCATATGAACAAGCGTGCAAATTCCTCGTTGATGCGGGACACAAACACCTTGCACGGATGAAACAAGACGACGATTTTATAATGGGTTTTGTGCCGAAGAACGGGAGGAAATGAGATGTCAATCAGAAGCAGAACCCGCAGACACTCTCACTATGAGAAAAGACCCGGTGATGACAGGGCACACTATGTATCACCACACAGCTCAACGCAGACCGGCACCCCGGAAAGGTACGTAGAAAGCGAGCGGATCAGACAAACACCGAAATCACCCCCGGCAGTCCCATTAACAAACAAGGAGAAGGGGGATCTTGACGCACGTATACGTCAGAAAGCCCGTCAGCACTACCTCCACAAAGTTGCTGATGGCACTTTTGACGGAACCGATGACGAAAAGGCGATCCTTGAAAATGAAAAAGAAATGATGGCAAACCGGCGCGACATGAATACCCAGCACCGGCATAGACCATCAATGATAGATATTGACAGGCAGGAGCGTAAGAACCTCCTCAATCGGGACTATAAGGGCATTAAAAACACGCTCAAGAAGATGGTATCGGGGATCGGAAAAGGTATTCAGAAAACCGGTGAGGGGATAAGAGGCGATCTAATTGAAACAACGAAACCGGATGATGACTTCGTATTAGGTAACAAACCTGCAAAATCATCAAAGACGACGACACAAAAAGCGCAGACTATGAAAATTGACCCGGAAACCGGCGAGATCTTACTTGTAACTAAGGAAGGTGGACTACGAGCGAGTGGGCGCTATGCCGATCTGTCAGTGCCGGATACTTTTATCGGTGAAGACGGTTTGAAATACAAGATCAGAGCGAAGGGGACTCAGAAACAAACACTATCGCCGAAGCAACCATCCACGAAAAATGATAAGGACGACTGGATGCCCTCTATGCCGATGGGAGAGATGCCGTACACTCGTGCACCAATGCCGAAGCCGGGCAAAAACCCGCTCGTAAAACAGCAACCTATCGGGGAATATCCATACGCTCGTGCACCGCAGGAAATGACACCACAGCAACCCCGGAAGTCATCTTTTGGTGGATCTATACTCGGTGCCGGTCTATCGGCGATGAGCACAGGACAGTTTGCTACCTCTTACGGGGTAAAAGCACCTTCTAACGAGGCGATTAGAAGCGTTCCTATGGTCAGGCAGGGAGATCAGGGATATAAACAGCACCCACTCCCGCAGGAAATCCAAGCCCCACACCCACAAAGTGCCATATCGTTTTTGTTTGGGGATAGAGTGCGATCCGGACAGGGACAACCGCAGGGATCACCACAGAACGCACCGCAAAACGGAACGAAACACAACCTCTCGGTACTGGGTGTAACAACTACATTTTTCAATTCCGGTAAGTCCGGATCCGGATCAAGTCTACTGGGTTCGATCAGTACTGGACAATTCGGGATGGCATACGGCAGCGGGAAACCGAAACCACAGGCGGGACAGCAGAACGTAGAATTAGGAAAATTCGGACAACAGGAGAAAAAAATGACAGCACAAGCACAATTTATAGATTTTTTCCGTACTGTGAAGGGCGGAAATATGGCAGTCGTATCCCTCACACGGGAAGAAGCACAGCAGATGGCGTCAAGGAAACCAGCGCCGGGACTTACCTCATTTAACAGGATGATGGGCGGGGGTAGATCGATGGCGGTACTCGTTAGCAATCAGGAGTTACAAATTTTAGGATCTCAACAGCGTGCCGTCGTAAATGCACGCAGGAGGGCATAATCATGACCGGCTACAAAGCATTGGAGATCGTCAAAGCAAGACCTTGGGTACGTGGAACGGGGTTGAAACCCTCCCGTGTAGTGCTTTTGAAGAAAAAGAACCGTGACGGAACAATCAGAGAATACACGACACATATTGAATGTGATAATGGGGGCATTCAAGAGTTCTATCACGGGCACTACTTCCAAACACTGGCAGTAGCTAAGAAAGACTTTGAAACACGGAGGGCGGTATAATGAAGCCCTTTTCGCCTAATAAGGTTGGAATTAAAGGCGTTTCTAATCGTGGAAGAACCGTTAAGGTTGGGTATCGCCCAAAATCTTACAAACCGCCAAAAGCGAGGTAAGATTATGTCAAAATCTTTTGACCCGAATGCGTTTGAGGCGATGAAACCGAATAAGGACAAGAACGGGCGCGAACTTAAAACCGTGTGGACTGGAACGTATGCCAAGCAACAGACGAAAAAGCGGAGGTCTTGATCATGGTAACAATGCACAAAGTCCCACTTCATCCGACAATAAATTCGTTCGGATGGTACGTAATGAAAACACCTCTCGGAGTCCCGGATTTATTCTATAACAATAAATCTGATGAATATCTGATCCTGAACGAGTTACAGGGGATATATTTCATTTCGATCAGCAAACGGCAGCACAGAGGTGGAAACGGATCTGCACAACGGATATCCCCGTATTATATCACAAAAACCGCACCGAAACGACATGAGTATCAGATACCGGGACACTGGCAGACCGGGGGTATAGATCACGCTCGTGCATACGCCGCTCGCTACATGCATTCACACCCCGGACGGCGATAAGATGGTGAAGAACGCATACGGATGGGATATTGTGATGTCGGGCGGCGAACCGATAGGGATATACTGGTCATCCACGAGGAAAGAGTATATCCAAATCCACCAAGTCCCGGATGCCGGGTATTACTTCGTAGAGCGTTCTCTCTCGGTACCCACATCAGGGTTTGCCGGGGCAATGGCAAGCCAAAGAATAAGTCCTGTATGGATAGACACAAACAAATCTGCAGTTGGGGTTGACAATAAGATGCGACGTGACGAGCAGAAAGGACTACCGGACTGGGAACCGGGTAATATACAGAATGCCATTAATTTTGTTACAAGGTATATGCGTGCTCACCCGGTCGTCAAGGTTGTGAGAGTATGACCGCAGAACAAAATCCAAATGACCCGAATAAAGACCCGTTCGCTTACCTTAACTGGGAGATGGGGGCAAATCGCCGTGCGTTCCTTAACAAAAATCCGGAACAACGTAATATGAAACCTTGGCAGGCAGCCTCATTCGCAGCGCAGAATAATCAACAGAAACCACGGAGGAAAATGAGATGACTAAAAAAACATGTAAATGTGAGGTATGGACACCTCCTGAAATGAAGCGAATTGGTAACGACGATTACGAATTGTTAGGTGGAAACCCGGATAATGGTTTTGCCACAAAGACGGCAGCTCAGCGATTACAGCGCGAATGGTTGGTCTATCCAAAGGACGGGCACGCACGTGTAATAGAGATGCATGGTCGGTACTGGGTGTATGGGAATTGAGGAGGTCGGAATGTGGGTACTAAAAGTATGGAAGGAAAACCGTAAAGAATGGTTCGTAATCAAGGCGAAACATCTTGAAGAAATGGCAGATCTACGAGATGGCGCGATCCGGTTGGGATACCTCCCGAATAAAAAATGTTATTGGGAAATTGAAAAGTCATATAAGAAAAAATATGAACGTAAAGGAGAGTTCGCAGGTAAGTCACGGGGAAAGAGCAACAAATCCCTTCAAACCTTATACCCGGAAGTAGGTTCGCTCACGTCTATGCCAAAAAAGAAAACTGATGATAAAACGAAGCGCTTCCGTCAGAACTCAATTACTCAATCGTTAAACTGGTTTTAATGGAGGATATAATGAACAAAATTGACGGTAAAACAACCAAAAAGATCGAGGACGTGGAAACAATCCTGCACGTATTCCGCAAATTTGCACGAGCGAAAGTCCCTCTCCCGACGCACCTGCAGGGTCTTCTAAACGATATATTGGGATCTGATGTGGAACTATGCGCTTTCTACCATTTACGGAGCTTGCGCTACCCATCCATACGGCGTATGCTTCGTATTAATACAGCAAAATCACTCGGTATGTCTGATAGAGATGACGACGACGAGGAAAGCGATACGGAGGATTTTCACCCTGTAAAGAATATAAAGATAAAGAAAGTAACTGACGAACGGATGTATCGTTAGAGATGCGGTATAAACCCCATCAGAGGCGTATGAAACGCCGTGTTAAACGGTCTTTCTGCCCGTCATGCGGGTGTCGTCTAAAGCAAGTGGATACAGAGATTTTCATTTGTGAAGAATGTGAACAAAGAATTGTATTATAGGAGTAAGTAATGACAGGGAAATACTACGGAGATAAAATAATCGGCACTCCTCACCACATCCGGCTATGGTATGACCGGTCGATCCGTATATGGTGGGCGTCTGTTGAGAATTCGCAGGGAAATATGTTAGACCTTGAAAGTCCGTCCGGGATGCGGTCGGGGTTTGCGCTTGATGCGGGAAGCAAGGAAAGGGGGATGAGAAACGCCATTGAACTATCGCAGTATCTTAAGATACCGGTCGTTTTGAAAAGGTCGGGAAAATGATCTCCGGCAAACCTTTGTTTGAAGGTAATTGATAAGTCGTTGTGATTTTTTGAACTTATGAATACAATAATTATTGAAAATGGTGAATTTATGGAAACTGAAAAAAATATGGTAGGTTATTGTCGCGTTTCTCGCGATAAACAAGATCCGTCCAGTCAAGTTCGGTTAATGCAAGAGGATATGAAAATACCGATTGAACAAATATTTGTTGATTATGCCGGAGGCGCAATTGAACCGGGTAAAAGGCAGGAATACAAGAAGATGATGGATTTCATCAGTATGAAGAAACCGGACGCACTTGTAGTAAGTGAGTTCTCACGTCTCGGACGAAACGCAAAAGAAAGTTTGTATGAGCTGATGCGGATCGAGCATATGGGCATAAAAGTAATATCACTCTCTGAACACGAGAAGTTTATTAACGACCTCCCGGCGGAATTACAAACCCTTGTGACATCCGGGATGATGCTCGGAGCGGATCTTGAACGGAAACATTGCGCCGAAAGAACCCGGTGGGGAGTGAAAAATGCGAAAGAGAAGGGAACACGATCCGGAAAACCCATAGGACGCCCGGTTGTAACGATTGACTGGGAAAAGATCGAGGAGCAACGCGTAAAATATGGTGTCAGTCTTAACATGGCACGGAAATTGTGCGGATATAAACCCAGTAAATTCTATGGGGAGATTAAAAAACGTAAGATGGAACAGAAACAACAAGTACCGCAGGTATCCCAACCATAATCTAATATTTTTTGATTAAACCCTCCCTTACAGTGTACACTTGCTGGCAGTGTATGGTTTTTCATCATCCAAAAACCCGCCTTTTATTCCATTCTGCTATATGTTTTGGCATACGGTGATGAGATCGGGCATCAGAACCCGCTCTATAGCGTTTTATCGTCAGTGGTTTTTGTTCTGAAAGGGTGAAATGTATATACATTAAATGTTGGTGAAGAAAGAACGAATAGTCGGATTGTTGTTTGTCCAAGTGCCAAACCGCTTTTAGCGTCTTTTTTTGATGATGGGTGGGGTGTGTTTGTTTATACAGAAATTGATATGAGATTTATTCTGATGTTTTTTTAATTATAGATAAGATTTGATCAGAATTTTGGGATCTCATTCGTGCTACACCCTTCCGTTCAAAAACGACGACATTTTCATGTTGGTTTAATTCAGATTGTAATCCCTTTGAAGTTACAATGATAGTTTTTATTTTCAAAGGCAATCTGTCAAAAAAATGATTTTTAATTAAGTATTCTATGTAAAATTTCGGTAAAAGAATAATCAGATGAGTGGAATCTGAAAGTTTGTCTATTACATTAGAAAAAATTTTGTTTTTTTGATCAAGAATTTTTAGATGGGTGATATTCTGAATTGAATGATTATAAGGGATTATTTCTTTTGAGTCCGGTATCAATCCATACCTACCTGATATAATTAAAATATCCAATGGTATGATTTTTGACAATTCTGTTGCAAAAGACCGCACTTCAGAAAACCTACCTCCAAACATATCCTTTGATGGACGGACAAATTCATGCAATATATTCTTATATTTGTCTTCATTTTCCAAATCATCAGTTGGAATTGATACATTTTCTTTTAGTAGTAATTTTAAAATCTCATTATCTTTCAATAATCCCGACCCACACCCGAATCTATTCGTCCACTTATTGTATGAAGGCAATTGACATTTTGTGTCATCAGTTAAGATGATAGCTTTCATTATACTCCAAGATGTTTTCTATATTTGTTCCATTAACGTTTTAAATATTCATTAAAACATAACCGTAATAATTTCTAATATTCAACTCAATTTTGAAATTGTCGTTCAATTACCCTCACATTTTTTAAAATATCATTGTAGCTTAGACTTCTTATTGATTATCGGAGATTTTCATGGTTGATGACAAAATTAACATTTTATCAAATCCTGAACATGACACAGAAGATAAACCATATTGGGTTAAAAAATCTATAGTAAATGAGATACAATTTTGCGAGAGAATTTGCCCAATAATTAAAAAAACTGGGATTATTAATCCGGAAAGAATTACCAATCCTTATTTACCGGATTTAATCGTTGATGGTAGGTTATCTGAATTAAAGTATAGAGGCACCCCATTCTATACAAGCGATTTTTACTATAACCTCAATCCTCAATTTACCTGCGAGATTAATGATAAGGATATAATTCATTATGAAAAATATCCTGAATTAGATTTGTTTTTTTGGATCAATTATCAGGAAATGGAAAAAATACATAAAAATAAGCACATTTATATCCATAGAATTGAAGGCGTTTTCTTTATAAAATTCCAAGATTTAAAAAAATTAATTGAGTTAAAAAAGTCCCCACGGCATTACTACACAAACCGAAAGCATGATATTCGGGGGAATGCAGAATCAAGTTTTTTACTTGATGTAAGAGATATGGATTGTTTAACTATCATTGAAGGGTCAGACTTGTTTAATCACTGATAAGCAAAGATTTGAATTTAAAAAAAAACACTATAATTTGATCTTGAACTCTGCTGGGGGTTCAATACCCAAATACTCCCGATAAATTCTTTCTTTATATTTAGATCCAATCTCATTTACTGCTGTGATAAACGCATTATACGTTCCAATACCACCGATTTTATCCCAAAAATCGTTTCCAATTAAAATGACTTCATCCGTCTGCATATTAAACCAACGAGCTGGAAAACTCCAATTGTATTTTTCTCTCGTACCATAGGGGTTATATGGTAGTGCATAAAACGCACCGTCGATCTGTTGGGGTTCCATGCAGTAAAGTTTAAAGATCTTTTCTTTGCTAACTTTAGTTTGATCGCTATTTGGGAGGGGTGCCTTCAATTCAAAAGCATATTTTTTATTATTTTTACGGTCTTCGGCATATACGTCGCATACAACATATACCGGAATCAATTCTCCTTTACCTTCAAGGATATATTTCAATTCCTCGTTCCAATTTGGTTGATATTTCCGTTTCCCACTTTCGGAATGTTCCAGTTTATTAAGAACTTCAACTATTCTTTGTAATCTTTCTCTTCTGACTTGTCCATCAATTCTATGATTAATAACTCCATATCCAAGTCCATAAGTTGCAGCAACTACAGCGAGCTTTTCCCAAACTTTTCCAAAGGGAGTGACAAATCTTCGTTCAAAATGAGATCCTTTAAAAATTTCATCGGGGACGAGTGCTGCATATAACGGTTTTTTTGCATGGTGATCATCCGTAAGAAACGGATCGGTCACCAATACCTTTTCCATTACAGAATCCATCATTTCCTTAATGACATTCTGTATGGCAAGTTTCATTTTTTCGGGTTCAGGCATTTTAACTCTCGTACGCCCTATTGCTTCCGCCAGATAAAAATTGATTCATAAAATTCCGTCGATCTACGACCGGTTCTGCGATTGACATGACGTTGAATTATGTTTTCAACTTCAACATCCAATGATTCCGCAATATTTCCATAAAGATTATTACGATCATTGGCAACGACAATTAAACGACCTTCCGGGTGCATTGTTTTAATAATTCTTCGGAATACATCCGCAATATCTTTTTGATATTTTTCCTGAGCTTTCTTACTCTTACCACCCACAGCGGGCCCAATTTCCTCTTTGCGCTTATCCACTAAACCGAGAAGATGATACGCATAGGCGTGTTGTTCATGGTAATCAATAAGACCGACATATGGGGGACTGGTTATCACACCATTTACCGTAGGGAAATCAACATATCGGCAATCAGCATGATGAATTTCCACACTTGCTTTAGATCTGATAGATGCAAATTCGGAAACTCTTTTAATTGTATCAAGACTGTAACGGTTTAAAAATTTAAACGATTCTTCAGTGGGGTGACAAATCCGACCATGCTTATAACAATGATACGGTTCCGTAACGGGTTTTATAGGGAAATCCAGATCAAAATGTGTTGTGAGACGAGCGGATCTTGCCGACCTGCACATGATTATTCTTAGTAGGTCTTTGTAACGGTAATTTCCATCTTCAATAAAATAACGATAAGTTAACAATTCCTCAAGAGCTTTCGGTGCGAACCATTTTTGTAAATATTCGTTATTTTCTTCAGATAAATACGGGCCCTTAGTACATTCTATCCATAATTTCTTCTGTTTTGCATCAATTTGTGTTGCTACCTTAACCTTGTCTAAAATATCAAGAATTTCTCGTCGGACTTTAGGAATATCGTATTTTGCTGTTTTTGCTTGTGTCAGTAGAACATTAAATCCGGATATATCGTAACCAATTGCGTTAATTCCTAATTCGTTAGCTTCAACAAGTGTAGTCCCCGATCCGCTAAATGGATCTAACACCGTTTGCCCTTTTACGAAATATTTTCGTAAGAAAACCTCAACAAGTTGTGGGATATATTTTCCAAGGTATGGATGAAGGCGATTAACATGTTTAGTCCGTTCTCTTTCAGGCAAATCCTTCTCAGTCCAATTTAGGTTAAGATTCATCAATGGAGTATCTGATGTTACCTCACTGGATCTGGTAGGAATATTTTCGGTTGTATAAATCGGCACTCGTTGTTCTTCATTTGTAAGCATGGCGGATCCTGTCAGGTTTATAGGTTGTTTTTAGTTGTTAGTTTCTCAATGACAAATAAATATTGAAAGTATTTCACAGCAAACCTAAACCAAAATATCATCGCAAAGTGAGGTACTTTTGGATTTATGCCATCGTAGATGAATATTGTTATTTACTGGGATGATTGGATATCAATTGATACCGATTTCCGCTCATACTCACCACGGATCAAATGAATTTTTTTCCGTTGATGACAAGAATCTCCGTTTTCTGGTCGTCATCCATTTTATGGTAAACTTCACGACCTTCATTTTCCGGTATATTCATTATCTCGGTGTAGATCTTTGCACCTGCCTCCGGAGGATGTCCATACATGGCGAGGAGTTCTTTCACAATTGCCCCATTGGAATGGATTGCTCGTAACAGGATCTCCTGCTCGGTGTTTGATTTTGAGTTTTGTTTGATGTTGAACAATTCTCCGCAGCTCAGCAATGATTCTGCGATTCGGCATTTGACTATATACGGAACTTCTGCCATGCCGATTAATAGATCACCGATACATTTGAAGGGTCGGAGCGGAGGGTGAAAGTGATTAAATCGATCCAACCCCTGCGTATGGATATGACCTAAATGCGGGCAGATGCAGATGGAACAAAATTAACGAGTTTTTAACCAAATCAATATACCTAATATAACGACAATTATGACGACAATAAAGGCGATTGTTGGATTTGATAACGGTAGAATTGCCTGATTTACAATATTTGATGCTTGGTTAACATTCTGTGATAGCGTCGTCGTATCGTTTATTAAAGAACTCATGATTTTATATTCATCTGGAGAAACATAAATGCATTTTTATCTGTTTTACATTGTCAACGGCGGTTTAAAAGTCCCTACTTTCGGGGGATAAAAATCCCAATGTTTAAGGAAGTTGCAGGCATACAGAAGGGCATAACATCCCCCGGACAAATACATTATACCGTGTCTAACGATTGCCCGCCGTTTCTTGCAATAATTTTTTACTTAGCTTCTATCATCGTTTCAGTAGGTATGATCTATTACCTCGCGCTGTCAATTCCAGCGGCCATAGGGATTTACATAACATTGGGGTATGTGTTTGTTGTCATATTTATTTTGGATATTGTACTATCACTTTGGGACATCCAACAGATGCTATTCCCACGCGTGCGGCGACCTCCTATCCACCATTGACGGTAGACCTCGCCTTTGCATTTATGCGGGCGGGAGTAAAAACTAAAATATGTTGTGAGTGCTTTGTGGTTAAACAAAACACATCCCGCAGAGATGTGTTGTAATAAACCACAAAGCACTCAATTTATTAACTATCAAAGCAATTCTTATGCATGGTAGCACGAAAATACGTACCGATCCCCGATGATGAGAGGGAGATTGACCGATATATTACCAGAAGGTCGGGTAGTGACCGTTGGAAAACCATAATTAAATCTACAATTGAGCAGATGATCGGTATAATCGGGAAACCTATTGTTGAGATTACGACGGATGATCTCTTCAAAGCGCGCGATATCGTTATACGATCCGATTACAGTCAAAATTATAGACGAAAATTGATTTACAATATGAAAAATTTTTTCGTGTGGTATTTTGAACAAAAGAAAATTAACAATTCCGAGATACTTGCGATGAAAGTACCAAAGGGACAATGGAAAACAAAATCTCCAAAAGATATGCTTTCAACCGATGATATAGAAACATTGTTAAAATCGTGTAAAACTCCTCGTGACCGTTGTTTTTGTGCTATGCTATGGGATGGGAGTAATAGACCAATTGAATTACTGCGTTTGACATGGGAAGATATCATCTCTGATGAGTATGGTTATTTTTTTACAACCAATGCAAAAACCGGGAAAAATCGTCATATTAGATTGACAATATCTATACCTTACCTTGATGAGTGGCGAAGAAATTATCCCGGCGATGCGTCAGGGAACAACCCGGTTTTTGTAACGTCCTGTAAATATCCGGACGGTAAACACCACGCATGGCAAGCGGATGGTGCTCGTTCTATGATACAAGTATTACGCGAAGCAACTGGGATTAAAAATTTAAAACCGTCATATTTCCGTCCGAGTAGAATAACCCACGATATGAAAAATAAAGTTGATATGGCATATATAATGAAGAAAAACTGGGGTACCCTGAAAACCACTATGCTTGAAACATACACAAATCTTGACCAAGAATATTTGGATCAAACAGCTTTACGTCACGCCGGTATGGCGAGGGTTGCGGATATGAAGGAACAAAAAACACATAAAATAGAACCCCCGGTCTGCCCGAAATGTCAAACGATGAATACTCTCGGTAGTCAATTCTGTTCGCGCTGTCAAAACCCATTAACGGATTTCGCCAATAAACAAGTTGAAGAACTAAAAACTCTCGTAGGGAACTCGCCAGAAGCGCTGGAAGCTTATATAGAAAAAATGGTTGCAGCAAAAATTGCGGCAGCTCTACAAAAATAATCTTTTTTTTTATCAAAATAACACCTTTTTGAAACTATTTACGCTTATTGGAGATTATTATAGACAGGAATAAAAGAACTGAAAGTACTTAAACACACAAAAACGATACTGTTCACTCGTCGCATAAGGAAACGAGCGAGTTAAGGAGTGATAAAATACCAAACTATGATAAAAAATCATAGATTTTGAGAGGAGAATTGAACGCTACATGATAGAGATAAAATCTGATAACCGTAAATCCCCATTGAGGGTTACGACTGCCACGCTGCAGGCGTATGAAAACCAATCCGGTCTATACGGAATGGGAGAAATACTATTGAAAAAAGGACTTGTTGTTTTAGAGGATCAATCAAATTAACCTCTTTTTAAAACCACTTAAAAAAAATATTGTTTTATTGCCGGGGAAGAAGAATAGACCCCGTTTTATCATGTTGGGCGGGGTAGCATCCTCGCCCATATTGAAATGATGTCTGACTGAACGAAATGGAGGTCTTATCGCTCTACGAAATTTATTGTAATTGCCCTTCGCACACGGAAAGGATGACCGTGACGGCGAATTACATTCAGTGGAATGATCGAACACCTATATAAAGTTAACCATTGAAAAAAGGATTATGCTTCTCCCTGTTTACGGTAAAAGAGCCGTGGTGTATGTTGTGGTGAGGTGTCGGTTTCGGGGTGGATATCAGGTATAGAGCACAGCACGGTGCAGATGGTGATTGTCCTTATACGTTGAGGGACTTCTGACCATTCGGGGACATGCTTTCCGATATGTGGATCTATATCGTGACGGTCGTATATTGTGAGTTTTGGGTTTGAAATGAATTCCATTATGTGGGGGGTTATAAGGTCTGCGAAATGAGCGTATCTCGTCCCCTTCATATCTGCACCCATATACTTGCAACGAGAGCCGGGATATGTTGATTGTTCCGTTGTTCTACTCTTTTGTTTCGTTGTTTTCCCAGTATATTTTCTCTATATTTTTCGTCGCTGTGATACCTATTTTTCTGATACTCGTTTATTCTTTTTTTGTCGCTTTCATAGAACTGCGCAGCTTTTTCGGGGTGAGATGCACGATATCGTTTATTATATTCTTGCTTTTTTGACCGGACTTTAGGGGACGAGTGATATCTTTCACACGGTGTAGTCGGTTTCTTTTCTTTCTTTATTGCTTTTCGTTTCAATCTCTGCTGACCGGTTTTCCTTGCGCGGTGTGCCGGGTCGTTATGGTATTTCTCACGCTCAAAGGTTTTGATATGCTCGCGATATTCGGGGTCATTGTGGTATCTGGTGAGATTGACCATCATACACCCCGTCGTTTTACTGGTACTGGTGTGGATAGCAGTCCGGGGTTATCCGTAAGCACCTGAAAGAGCGCTTCGGACAGGAGAGATAATTCCCCGTGAGACTCCGACAGTGAGGAGAGACGATATATACTCGTTATCGCCTCAAGCATCTCGTGGATCAAGGTAGATCTTTGCTCTTGTTCCGGGATTGATGGGTTGATGGTTATAACAAAATTATGGTAAGAACCATTCGCATTTTCTTTAACCATTTGCTTTGCGTCCATCTTAACGAGGATGTTGTATCCTCCAACTTTTACGGAGGATGGGAGAGAGGATTTCATGGTGTTTTCCCCTCCCAGTGCACGGCACTTTTTTGCCGCTGGTGATCTTGCACACGTCGCACAAAAATATACATCGTTGACAAGCACAAGATCGCGACCGTCAGATAGATGGCAATGCCGTATGCAGCATCAATACCCACAGGATCTGCCATCAATACACCTCGTCGTTGTCTTTGACGTCTACAACCTCGCAGTCCTGATCGTCCGATGGCTTCCCGGCTATTACGTCCACTACCTTGCGCTTCCCCTTCCCTTTCTTAACGGGTTCGGAGATGTCGTTGTCTAATAGACACTCCGTACAGAATACATCAAAGCTGGTCACCGGGAAACCTTCTGATCCGCTCGGTGGATGCCTGTGACACTCTCCTTGCTCGTGGTCTTCTGTTACCCATGCTAAACAATTCTGACAGCAGGGATCTCCGGATAACAAATTCTTTGTCTTTACCCATTTTGCGAGCGCCGCAATGGTAAGTTTTGACTTCAATGATATGCGTTCGTCTTCTGTGCGGTTCGCCCATCGGGTCTTTGCCGATTGTGACATTTTCTGTTTGGTTTCGGTTGTGTGTGTCATTACTTATCACCTCTAATCAGATAATGCCCGGAAATTGCGTATAAGACACTATCCGATTTTTCTACTATCGGTAAGTCTTCTATCGGTGTTGGGGGTGAGATGTCACAAAGCAAATAAAACCTGTCGGGGTCATCAGCTCCTTCCGGGGCATCAATATTTACCGTCGCTGTGAGCGCTGCGATCTGTATCCTTCCCTCGTGTGCCATCATAAATTTGGTCAAACACGCCTTTTCCTCAAACATTAGCAATCTGATCATGCTACCATCCTCATAATACTCATTATATCCTTCATTTTTTATCCTCCTCACTTTACATCACCATTTTTATATTTTATTGTTATAAACGTTCTGGTATATATACCTATCGGTTGTAGTAAAAAATCTACGGGGTGAACTTGTGAATTATAACTACTTCAAAACGCACAAAACAGGTATATAAAGATTTGTGGATGAACGATTTTACAATTGCTTATCTGACAATAAGAGAAATAGTGAATTTGTTGAACGTGGTGAGGGACTACGACGGCGCTGTGATAATCGTAATAATGTTCTGATTTTAACCAAAAACGATACTTTTAATGAAATTATGATAAAGTTGGGAGACCTGCCGCAATTGTGATCGTAATTGTGATCGGGTATGCTCCCGGTATAGTGATCGTGTGGTTCGTTGGGGAGTGGGTAATCGGCGTCTCCTGTTGGTGGGCGACCTGTGCCGGGTTTACTTTCTCCATCCGCTTGCGTTCCCGGTATCTCCTCATTCTCTCGGTTTGCCGGGACTTCCGTTCTGCTTCGGTGAGAGGTATTCGCTTTACAGGTTCGGGTTTGGGTTGTATCGGTGATGCTTGCACTTTGAGGGGGTGGTCTTCCCGGTATTTGAGGCGGCGCTGTTCCCGACGACGCGAACGCACATTTTCCAACTTCTTATATTCATTCTGATATTGACGGCGATTTTCCGCTCGCTGTTCAGGAGTTAGGTTTCTTGGTCGTGGTTTCGGTATAGATTTACCCTGTGCTATTGCCTCTTTTTCCATCCGTGCACGAGTGTTTATTTTTCGGCGCTCTTTAACTTCGGGGCGTGACCAGTATTCTCTGCTGTATGCTTGCTGCCGTGCTTTCTTCTCATCATCTGTGAGGAGTGTTTTCACGGGTTCGGACTGTGCGGGGTGAGATATATCCACCTGCAGGGGGATCTCTGTGGCGGGCTTGTCCGGCACTGTGAGCTGTTCAGTTACTGGTTGTTTGACAGGGAAAGCCGGGGGTGTCGCATCCACACGCACCATAAACGTAGCTGGGCAGTCCTTCTCTACGCATTGACATTGAATTCTAAATGCGTTTTTTATGTCCTTGCCCTGATAAATTGAGTACAACTTTGAACATACAGGGCACGAATATGTGAGTGCGCCTGTTGTTCGGTCTAACGTAGATGGGACGAGCTGGACGGTCATACGATTTCTCCAGCTTGTGGACTTGTAGATGCTTCCCTCGCTAATCGCTTACGCTCCTGACGCTCACTTCTCTTGCGCTCCTGCCGAGCGTTGAGGAGTTCATTAAAATCAATTTCCGTGTATTTGGGGACGGGCATTAGACGGGATCACCGTCACCCCGAATTAACAACTCATACATATCAAAATCGTCCGTAGTAAAAGGCGGGTCAATTCCCTTCTCCATCATCCGACCCACGCCGAAACTTTGGATCGTTTCTGCAAAATTTGTGAAAAAATCAATACCTAACGAGATAAGATTTGTATCTCGGTGGTTGCCTCGCATTTCATCAAACCATGCTGAAATTAAACCTATTTGTTCCGGATCGAGTTTATCTGCATCCACCGACGATTTTACATAGTGAAATGCATACCAAAAAGCTCTGTAAAACTCCTTTAGTATACGAGGGGAAACCGATTTTCCGACTAATAATTGTGCTTTAAGTTCCGAGCTCGTTTCATATCCGATGTGGACGTTAACCGGAAGTATATTTTTGATTTCTAAATGTTGATTTCTTATATCGTTCTGATTTCCGCCCTGTGTGGGCGCTCCGTTGTTAGGTGCTGTTCCATCTGTCATTATAATCCGCTCCTTCGCGACGTTCCCAAAAGAGAGTTCATCGCTGATTGTTCTACCCCATGCATTATCGGGGGTGATTGTGATACGACCGGTTGATCGTTCCGTTCGGTGTTCTGATTACTACTATCCATAGAGGATATCTTTGCCTCTGCCCGGACTAATCGGCGCTCTGCTTTCGCCATACAGGAGTCAAAATAAATCTGCTTTGACTTCTCATATTCCCGCAATAATTTTTCATCTGCTTTTTTTATCCAAATTTGCGGTACTCTAACCATCTTTATAAATTTCTCACCGATGTGGTTTTTAATTAATACCGGGACGACCGGGCAAGCGGTCTTAAATTCACCTTCTTTTTCACCGGGGTTATTCGCGTGAATGACTTTATAAAAACGACAACTTGAGAGATTTTTTTTCCAATTTTCACACTTGTTACGGGTGATTGGTTGCGCGATTAAGATCATATGCAGTAGTTTTCTGATCCTAAGATCAACAAAACTCACTTGTGGCACGGTGAAAACGCATGAGATTAAACTACTTCTAACCATCTCAAAAAGTTCTGTAATTGTCTGGTTGCCTATCGTTTGAGATCCCCGGCTGCTCAACGATGTGCCAGCTTCATCCCAAACCAAAAAACTTCCACGGCCGCGAGAGGGGAGTGCCTGTAATTCTCTAAAACGTCTAATAAAAGAAATACCGTCGTATACGATGTCACGAGAAGAAAAATTGATTTCTGTGCCGATATCCTCACTATACATTTTCGTAACGGTGGAACAAATGGAAATTGCTGAGTAAGATTTACCCGAATTTGTTTCACCTGAAATTAATATTAGTGCGTTAGCACCATTTTTCAAACGATTTTCAACGATCTCTCGCCGTAATATATCATCAGTGTTGATGCGAATATTACGGATAGTGTTGATCATTCCATCAATCCGTCAATATCTTTTTCATCCGTATCAATGGGGACTGCGTGTATAGATTTTTCATCATACATTCCAGCTTCGTTTAGTTTCAGCAAGACCGCAGCGAGTTTAATGTCTGAATATTCAAGCGTCATTCTCATCCCCATCTCTCGCTTAATGTTTGTGTCCCGCTCCTGTGCTTTGAACACAAACCAACGGTCACAAAAAATTTTGTTAATCTGTCGCATACGAGCGATAAAACCCATATCTAAGTGGCGGATTGATAAGACCATTAGTTGATTAACCGAATGGTAGAAGTTCAGGGTGTTACTTGACCACGCCCCGGCACCTTCACTAAAATCCGAATGACACATCTTCCCCAATGATGCGAGGGAAAGAATTTCCCGGAAGATCAATTGATCTTCGGTTATTTGTCCTGTATAAGTTTCTTCTGGCATTTTTTAAACCTCATTTTTAAAACGATTTTCATAAATTTTCTGACATTCAGACCCGAATAATTCCAAGTCTTCTGCCGATAACGACACGACAATTTTTCTGTAACTTGTCACTCCATTCGGGAGAGAGAGAAAGTCAGGACTATGTTTGATTTCAATGGGATGATAGGCACTAATTTGTTTCAGCGCTAATACCGTCCGTAGTCCACCGACAACTAATGCAGGAATGTCAATACTCTCTTGTTCATTGACGATTTCGTTGAGAGCTTTCCGTAGTTTTTCCTTCGGATTAAGGCAGATCACAAAGACATAAGACTGGTATTTGAGGTGTCTGAGTAACACCCTTTTCTTGCAGTGTCCAAAATGGTTTCTTAATTGCTGAATTGCTGAGTTCCCTGTGAATTGTTTGTTACAGTGTACGCAAGTGCACTGGTTCAATGCCGGTGCTCGTGAGTATTGATCTATACTATTTTTATATGAGTTTTTCTCACTATATATTAATGCATCGGTCATACGCTCTGCAGGTATGTGGTGTCAGTATATAAAGGTTTCGGTCTGGATTATAGAGGTCATCTTAATATATAGGTCTTGCCTATTAGGTCGTGGTTATACGGATGGTGTATCTTCCTTTTATTCCATTTTTAATCGGTTTAAGATCAAACCATTCCGGAAACACAATAGATTAAAATATGTATATGCACTTTCAGAGAGGCGCTATTGTAATTAAGATATAGGCAGTGGAAATGATACCGTCCGACGGTCATATAATCGTAGTATCTCGGATATCCCATCGATCTTGGTCGGTTTGATAGCAAAAGTATAGTGTATCTCTCAACAGTCAGGGCAAATAACGAGACATATAATAGTCAGTAGTAGTCCTGATAGTGGTAGTTGAGTGATTAGATAGTGAATGATAGTAGTGTAGTATAGTAATAGAAGCGATTAGAACCCGTTTGGTTGATGATTGATAGAATGTATGGAAATGAATAGAACAGCGATAGGATGAACGATAGCATAGGTCTGGGTTGATGTGTGATTAGATGGTGAACCGATACAAGTGAGCGTTATGAAAGCAGTCCTGTTGGCCCTGGAGTAACAGGACTACTAATTCAATCTCACTGGTATGCCCCGCTCACTCACTGGTCAGGATGCACCGACCGGGAGAGGGGAGGATGCCCTGCAGGGGGAGAGAGAGATAGGATCACCCTGATGTGTATATGGAGTATTCGGGATTTATGGGATTTTTGTTTATTGTATTATTATAATATTAATCGTAAAATAATGTGCCGTCGGAGTCACCCCGATAGTGAAAGTATTCAAACTATTAGCGTACATGATAAGGGTTAGACAGCAATATTTTTTTACTAGGTCTTTTTTGAAAATCCTAAAAACCCGATATGTATATGCACATCAGCAAAAATCAACGAGGGCGATTCGGGAGTGATGGGCTGAAACGGGAGGGGGTGCACGGTCGTATATAGGGAGAGAAGTAGTAGGTTGGTTGTTAGTAGGATTATTCCTTAAAAAGTAAGGTCTTCTAAGTAGGAGCATAAGAGATTTTATACAATTTTTAGTTGTTTTTTATATAATTAACCCCGGAGATTTCAAGATCTACGAGGTGAAAAGGTGGACAGGGTGGACAGGGGGGACATTTACCCGGAGTTTGCGGGATGAAAATGATCTGTACTCTGAGCTATGGTAAATCGTCCCCCCTGTCCACCCTGTCCCCCCTTTTACGACGTGAAAAATATTATCTTCGGGGTGGCAATTTTAAAAATCCATAAAAAAAAGAATATTTAATTTTGTTCAACAAGCTGGTTTTGTGTTGTTGTTGGGGTTGATGCCCTATTCTCAACAGACCATTTGATAACACCATGCGACACTTTCCCTTTCTTAAGTCTATATCCGTTCTGAAACACACGACCGTTAATTTTTCCGAATAGTGTACCTATTGCTTTATTGACGGAACCGGGTTTTTCGTTCAGTATGACCTTGATATTACCCGGCAATGCTTCTGTTATGATCGGGTTTTGGTATTCCTTGTTTGCCGCATTAGATTCAAGTTTCAATTTATCGCCAATCTCACTTGTCGTAAAACCGACACTTGTTTTATCAGTGCTCGGAAATTGTGCAAACAACGTTTCTAACAATTTTTCTTCATCTGCATATTGTACTTCGCATTCATCCAGTTTTTCTTCTGTATTTATGAGGAAATTTTTACAATCCATATACCCCATAATTCCACCAATCATAGACCTCCATGCCTCAAACCCTCCCATGACCGGGACTGATGCAATCGCACCGGGTTTACCCGCATTAAACCATGCCTTCGCTATCGTTAGTATTGCAGATAGATACCGTGATCGATTATCAATTACGTGCTTACGGATATCAGAGATCTTAAAATCCTTTCTTGAAAATGGACGTGCGGTATCCGTTGACATCCGTATCCAGTAACATCTACGAGGCAGATCACCAGTTACTTTAAGATTATTTCCGTTTGCTATCCACGTTGCTATATTAGGGTATTCGGGCATCTCGTTCTTTGAAAGTATACGTCCTTTGTAAGTCAGGGTTGTTAACACAGATGCTAAATGTGGATTGTAGAAATCACCTTCAATATTATCTAATACCACAAATGATCTACCCTCTCGGACGATAGACACAATTACTTTCTCCCATTCTTCAGGGTTGTTCCGCTGGGGGGTTGTTGTCATAGCTGCCGTGCGTCCAGTAGTTATTCTTGCGATAATATCAGCAAGTAGAGAAGCACCACAACCCATGACCGGCTTATCATAGATAGCCAATGGGACTACTCCTTCTATGATTGGTCGGATCGTAGCTGTGATTAGACAGGCAATATTATTTTCTTTACTCGCTTCGTCTTCAAATTGAAAATCTGAAAATAGATCAAATAACAACTTTTTAGCATTAAGAACATCATCTTTCGTCGGATTATCAGGTACTGTTACTCCAGTATAATTTTCCTGTGGTGCAAAGAACAATTTACTTTTTGAGTTATACCCGGCTGTTGATACAATATTTCCATCTGCTGTGATATACGGGGTTTCAATAATCCCTTTCAATGGGGGTAGATCCCACGAGGGTAAGGACATTACATCTTCAACAATATCCATTGGAGGAGCGATCACCGCTTCGCGGGTATTATTAGTAATTTTGGTGAATTCCGCACAACGATCAATTATTCCTCTCATTGCATATTTTGATAGGGTGTCAATACAGGGTATATTATTCTCATCTTTCCGCACCCTGACCATACCGTTAGTACGAACGAAAATAAAGCTCGGATCATTTGCAATATATAATGCGTCAAGCGTTCGATCACTAATTTCTCTCATCCTCATATCCGTAATACAGATATGTCTCCGTGCAGATCGTTGTAATTCCCTCTCCCGTTCATCCTGCTCTTGTTGTAAGACATATCGGGCGTGTATACGTTCAGAAACAACCGCTTCGGATAGTATAGTTCGCAGGGTTTCTACCATCATTAGATCAGAATTTCGGGGTAGACTTTGGAGTGATTGTAGCGCCGTACAACATTCTTCATTGGTCATACTGGCGATCCGTTCGTCGGAATATTCGGGGTGTCTCCAAACCTCCGGTTCAACCGGTCTCTCACAACAAGGCGCTTCCGTTTCTGCGATTAACGGGACTATCGGCACAACCTCATTATTGACGAGGGTAACGATACTCCGATCTACCAGTATTGTAGCATTTTGACGGGGGATTGTCGCAATATCTCCCATGCTAAAAGATGCGTCCTGACCGGGTGGATATGATCGACCGTCTACCCCGGTGAATTGATCACATACCTGTAAAAATCTGCATACTACCATATCCCCAACGGGGATAGATACGTTCGTTGGGGTGTTATCAGTCTGTTCTACTACCTGTACCTCATTTCGTATAGCGGCATTGCCGTCAGTGTGTGTTCCAATCACTTACTGTCCTCCAAACCTTTCGGTTTTTTTGTTAATCATCCCCATAACATTCTGCCGGAATACCCTCCGGCAGGGAAATCCAAATTACTTGCTCGCCGTACGAATTATCATGTATGGAGGACATTTTCGTACGGGTCATCGCTGTCAGTCCCATTTATAGACCTCCGGCTGTGGCATTATGTAGCGAACGAGGATATACAGTCCGGCACACACAAGGACGATAAGGACGATCATCCCGACTATCAGGGGACTCATTCGTCCACCTCCACACGGTGAGGCGCGGCCAACGGATAACAAGATACACTTTCTCGTTGATTGTTGTGGGCGATACTCACACCAAGTTTTACAGCATCCTCATACGAGGGGGCATAAACCGTGACATTGACGCAAAATGGGCGGAGGATTATTTCGTCGGTCATCCCTACACCTCCGTAACGACTATACTACTGCGTACGCCGATATCTTCAACCATTTTTGCGGCGTCAATGGCGCTGTGTGCATAGATCAGCATCTCGCAGTGGAATGGGCGTAAGGGATATCCCTCATCATCAGTGCGGATCATGCCTTCACCTCGCTAACCGGGTTGGGGGTATTGCGGTCTCTGACCTTGCGGTATACCCATAGGCAGGTATACAAAATGCATGTCCATACGAGGAATACGCCAATAAATTGCCCGAAGTGATAGGGAGCGGTAACAAACCCGTCAGCGACGATATTTCCGATAGCGCTGAGCATACCGAGCGCCCCGGCAAAAAGCAGTACTATTATTTCTCCCGGTTTCATACGTCTACCCCAAAGTTTTCCCAATCTCCGTCTAAATCTACCTCTTCGGGGTGATTTTTGAAATATTCTACATTTTCCTTTTCATATGCTTCAAGTTGGCGACAGTATTTATCACAATCCCCATCCCCGATACACCAAGAATCCAATTTGTGCCAGCAATCACCACACTTGGGGGAATTAACTATCCGCCCATATTCTGCACAATCCCCATCACCGACGCACCAACCATCCTGACCGTGATGGCACATCACACAATCCCCTGTCTTCATGGGGTTTCCCCCGACGGGAAATAGCAGTAATATCCTTTATCGTTTTTAGCCCGGCATATCTTCCCGGACTGGA
>Ga0209668_10000178_pt1 | contig 26665 bp, 3 predicted proteins | sample FrelakmetPLP11PL_FD_187150 | JGI IMG/M metagenome (GOLD analysis project Ga0209668, IMG submission 187150) | Freshwater lake sediment microbial communities from the University of Notre Dame, USA, for methane emissions studies - PLP11 PL (SPAdes)... | ecosystem: Environmental > Aquatic >...
GCTCTTGCTAAGGGTAAGATTAAAAAAGCTAAAGATTCAGATATGGCTAAATTTGGTGCTAAAATGGAAACAGCTCAAGGAGGTATAAATCAACCTCTTAGTCCTATTTTGCCTATGAGTACATATTATAGAATTAATCCAAGACCTTATTCTCCAATGGTTACATCTGATGAAACAAAGAAAAGATTAGAAGAGAAACCTGTTGAAACAAAAACAAAAGCTAAAACAAAAGTTCCAGTAAAAACAGTTATACCAGAACGTGCTAAACTCCAACCTATTACTTCTATAGATATTGCAAGAAAGAGTTCTAAAGATTTAAAACCTGTAGCAGACATAACAGCTAAAGTTCCTGATTATGCAAAAAACTTAAAACCTATTTCTGAAGCAGAAACAGAAACTAAAGATAAATTTGGATTAATGGATTTATGGAGACAAGTTCAACCATACACTATTCCAAGTAATCAACTACCCCTTGATCCTAACCAACTTACACCAGAAATGTATGCCTTGGCAATGAATCAATTAGAACCTGTACAGGCTCAAACATTTGAACCCTTGTTAGAGCAACCATATAGTGTGTCTCTACAAGATCAACTAAATGCTAATCAGGCTGACTTCAATGCTCTACAGAGACAAATGGGATATAATCCAGCTGCTGCTTCAGCTCTTGCTGCACAGAAATATGCAGCTAATTCTGCCATTCTAGGACAACAAGCTAGAATTAACCAAGAAATGCAAATGGGAGCATTCAATAGAAACAGAGGAGTGCTAAACGATGCAGCTCTTAAGAATCTTTCTATTCTTGATCAACAATATCAAAGACAGTCTCAGGCTAAATCTGCTACAAAAGCTCAAGCTCAATCAGCACTTAGCTCTATAGCTGACAAGATAGCCAAGAACAAATTAGAGAACAGAACATTGGGAGTGTATGAAAATATGTACAATTACAGATTTGGTCCTAAGGGCAGAGCTTATAATGTCAATGCTCCAGTTGATTGGAACATGGAAGGAAATGCATTTGCTAAAACTTCTGGAGGTAAAGGACAATTGGCACCAGGAATGGAGTTTACATACGATGCTACTGGTAATATTATTGGAGCAAGAAAATCATCAAAAGATGAATCAACTGCTAGAAACGGTTCTATTGTAAAAGCAATCAAAAATCTCTAACTCATTCAGTTATACCAAGTTACCAAATTTCGTTAGGATGTCTTGGTACTTATAATATTTTAAATTACATTTGCTAACTTAATCAGACATGGCTTCATTTACAGATCAAATATTAGGATTTAATCCATATGTTCAACAGTTACCTGTTGACGCAATGGTTAAAGTGGGTATGCAAAAGCAGGCTCAGTATGACCAGGGTGTGCAAAAAATACAAAGCTACGTAGATAGTGTAGCTGGAATGAGTGTTCTACGTCCTGTAGATCAACAATATTTAAAATCTAAAGTTAACGAACTTGGCAGTAAATTAAAAACTGTAGCTGCAGGTGATTTTTCAAATAGTCAATTAGTTAATTCTGTAGGAGGAATGGTTGGTCAAGTGGCTAAAGATCCTACAGTTATGGCTGCTATGTATTCTACACAAAATGATGCAAAGAATCAGTCTGAAATGGATGCTGATGAAAAAACTGGAAAACTGACACCACACGCTAGATATTTTTATGATATTAAGCGTAGTGCTTATTTGAATAATACAGAATTAAAAAACCAAGAAGGTAAACCTATTACTTTCACTGGACAATATCAACGTTCTTGGGATATTGATAAAAATATTATTGATGCAGTTAATGCTGTAGGTGAGCGTAAGTATGATGCTAAGCAAATATTTAAAACAGATCCTACTACAGGAAAACTACTTTATAATATACAGAAGATAAAGAATCCTAAAACAGGAAAAGTAGAAGAAGTAAATAATGGTCCTATTCTTTCTGAATATGCTACACGAGAAATAAAAGAAGGTAAATTTAGTGAAAATATTTCTGCTGCTATTGATAGTGTACTATCTAGACCAGAAGCTCAGCAAGAACTTTTAATGAGAGGTGTTTATACTTATAGAGGATATGATGATGTTAATGATTTTGTAAGTGAGTATGAAAAAGAAAAGAATACAGGACTTTCTCTTTTAGAAAGCAAGAAGCTTGAATTAATGTCAAAAGTTCTTGTTGAAACAGATCCAGATAAAAAGGAGCAACTCCAAAGATTAGTAGATTCTACTGAAAGTGAAATGTCGACACTTGCTAAATATGAAGATCCAAGGATTAAACAAGCAATGTCAACAAAAGATCTAGATTCTTATAAGGCAATGGTTTATACACAGCGTGAGAAAAATAACTGGATGCAAGCTTATGTCACTGAATCAAACACTATAGACTATGTAGAAAGTGCTCCTTGGCAGGCTCATAGACAAAAGATTAAAGATGAAAGAGATTGGTGGTCTACACAAGACGTAAGTAGTAGAGGGTGGGCAGCTGTAGATATTTCTAGACAAAACTTAGCTCTTGAGAAAGATAAATGGAAATATGATCCAACCAATCCTGATGCAGCAATTAATCAAGCATCTCCTTACGAAAAAGGTGTTGCTGCACAAGAATTATATAGTAATTGGATATCTACAGGAGCAGATGCTAGTGATAAATATGACGCTTCTAAAAAGCAATTTGTTGTAGATTACATGAAGGCATTGAATTATGGAAACGGAAGAACTTACTCAGACGATGAAATAACAAGAAGTGCTTACCAATATGAAAAAGACCGTCCTGGTTTTTTTGAAAGACAATATGCACTTGCTAAGTCTGCTGTACAAAAGAATCCTACAAACCCAGCTTTCTCAAATCTTATAACAGCTTTACCTGGAGTTAATGGTCTTGAGAAGCAAGTTGAGAATTTCTCTAGAGAAGTTGATGAGCTTAATAATGATCCAGAAGTTTTAGCTGCAGCTGGAGGAAAAAAAGTTTCAGATTTAGAAAAGAACTTTAAAACTACAAAAGTTAGATCTCAAGGTTTTGGTAATAAAGAAGTCACTCTTACACCAAAAGATCAAATAAATTTAGCAACTGTGCTTTCTACTACAAAAGGTTCTGCACAAAATAATAGAGCAGAACAAGAACTTAAAGCTAGCACAGGAATGACATCAGTTGCACTACTTCCAATGATTGGTCAAATTTCAGAACCAAGAGGAACTGTTGATGCTTTCTTCAGAGATCCATTGGTAGCTTTTGATAAAAGAACTCCTGAGCAAAAAACTCTAGCAGCAAATATATCAAAGTATTCAGATGTTATGTCAGCAGATGTAACTAAAGCTAAAGAAAAAGTGCTAAAAGAAAAAATGAAAGGAAATAGTCCTTTAGCATTTGAACTATTTTCTCCTGGTGCTAAAACTCCTGAAAAGGAATCAACTGTAGAAAGACTTAAAACTGTGCTTGCTGATAAAAATGTAAGCGATGAAGATGTTTCTAAGTTTTCAGCATTCTATTCAGGAACTGGCGCAGAAAAAGAAGGATACACTGTAAACATTGGTGTCAATAGAGGTGGTGTAATTGGTGGTGAAAATAAATTAAGTCTTGACTTATACGATAAAGACGGTTTAGTAAAATCTGTTATTGTAAGTAAAAATGATGCTGATTACATAAAAGGAACAAGATTAAACATTCCAGCTCCTGTATCAGATGCTGTAAAAAGAGTTAACTGGAATACTAAAACAGGTTCTACAAATTCTATGACAGCTGACTTAAATAATCCAAATGCTTATAAAGGAGCATTCTATCAGAGTGATGATTTCTATTATTTAAATAGACCTAATCTGTTAGGTGCTGATGTGAAAATAAATAATCTTGGTCAACCAAATGTTTATTTTTATACAAAAGATAAGAATGGTAATTCTAAAGCTATAGCTTTTAAAACAAGTGCTTCAGATATTTTACCAGCTGGATTTTCTAGTATAGATGCAGCAGACAAGTTTATAAAAGGTATTACCACTGCTTCTCAAATTGATAACATCTTGAAGAACGCAAATATAAAATAGTTATGGAATTAGATCCAAAGTTTAGAGAATTTGCTAGCCAAATCAGAAATGAGGGCACTCCAGACGTTGACCCTATTCCTCCAAGAGGAGGAGGAGCAGGTCAGGGTTCTATGATTACTGATCTTCAACGTTTATTTTTGGAATCTAATAAAGCAGAAGATACTTCTCAATTTTCTTATAATACAAGAGATGTATCTAATAAATATGCTATTACTTATAAGGGTGTAGATAATGAAGAGGTGTATGCTCAAGGGCAGGCGTGGACTGATAAAATGGTTAATGGTGTAGGTAAAGGATTACTTCTTACAGGAACTACCTTTCTACAAAGTACAGTTGGGTTAGTTAATGGTTTAGGTACAGCGTTGGTTGATGGAAGAGCAGCTTCATTTTATGACAATGATATGAATAGAAGCCTTGATGCTCTTAATAAAGAGGCTGAAGAAAACTGGCTTCCTAACTATTACTCACAAGCTGAGAGAGATGCCAATTGGTATTCTCCAACAAAGTTATTAAGTGCAAACTTTTTTTGGGATGGTATTATAAAGAACTTAGGATTTGCAGCAGGTGCTGCATTATCTGGTCAAGTTTTTTCAAGTGTATTAAAATCAATTCCTCTTACATCTAAATTGTTTGCTTCAGGAAAAGCTGCACAAGCATTATCTGCTACAGAGGAAGGATTACTTGCAGCTGATAAAGCAGCAGGTACATTTGGAAAGGTGAAAGCTCTTTCTGATAAATTTGTTACAGGATATGCATCAATGAATGCTGGTGGAAGAGCTGTTGTTGCAGGTCTTGCTACAACTGGTGAAGCTGGTTTTGAAGCATTCAATAATGCAAAAGAATTCAGAGAAAAGAAGATTGCAGAATATAGAGCAACTCATTCTGGTTTGGATCCTACAGAACAAGAACTTGGTGAAATTAATCAACTTGCAGATGAAGTGGGTAATTCGTCATTCTTATTAAATACAGGACTGCTCACTGCTACAAACTATATTCAATTCCCTAAAATATTAGGATCTTCTGCAAGACTAGAAAAAGGATTGGCAAGTGCTGCCACAAAAGAAATAAATGAAGTGGCAAAAGATGCTGCTGGTAATCTTATTGTTGCTCCAGCTAGATATGGTAAGGTGCTTGGTTTTGTTAAAAAAGCTGCACCATATGCATTTTCTACATCAGAAGCATTTGAAGAAGGTGCTCAGTTTGCTATTTCTTCTGCTACACAAGACTACTATAATAAAAAATACAAAGGAGACGCAACTAGTTTTCTTGATAGTTTGACAGAGGGAGTTAGTAAAACATTAACCACCAATGAAGGAATGGAAAACATTCTTATTGGTGGTTTGTCTGGTGCCCTTATGATGGGAAGAGGTAAGTATTTAACAGAAAAAGAAAAAACAAAAGACACTGCTGCATTTGTTGAACAAGCTAACAAATGGAAACTTTCAGACTTTAGTAAAGAAACAATTGACTCTGTAAATAGAGGAACTGCTATTCAAGAAGAAAGAGAAAGATATTTACAACAGGGTGACACTCTAATGAGTAAAGAGGCTGAAAGAGATTATATAATTAACTATCTCACTCCTCGTATTAAATATGGTAGGCTTGATCTTGTAAAAAGCGATATTGCAGATTTAAAACTCTTGGCAGCTACAGATGAAGGGTTTAACCAACTTGTTCAAGAAGGTAAAGCTCTCAATGGAGACACAAAAGAATCATATCAACAAAGACTTATAAATCTTGAAGCCACTGCAAATAGCATGGATTCTTTATATCAGTCTCTCACTCTTCGCTATGGAAACTTAGTGAATGATAAAAATCAACCTCTTTATAATCAAGAGGTTATGAGCAAGATGATTTATGCTGCTACTAAAGTGGCAGACTATGATGTAAGGATTCCTCAATTAAGTGGTGAACTTGCGCAATCAGGAATTGCTGTTGAGGATGTAATAAATGGTGTTGCTCAAGGAAACGATGAAGCTTTTAATAAAGCTCTTGCTGATATTGATGCATTAGGTATAATTGATGATAAGAAGATAGATCTCAAGATCGCTCTCCAAGATGTAAAAGATCTTACACAACGCAGGCAAGAGTTTCTAAAAGAATATGATGAGATAAAGAAATCTCCTGAGAAGTTTACAACCCCTGTTCCTACAGAAGAAGAAAAGAAACTTGCTGCTGAACAAGCTGATGAACCAAAGAAGACAGTTAAGATTAAGACTAAAGATGGTGAAGAAGATATTGAAATAGGTACAGAATATTTCCTTGGAAGAGTGGTTGAGAAGGATAAGAATAATAAAGATGTATATCGTGCACCAAAACTTACTATTCTTGGAGAGAATGAAGATGGTACAATAAAGATAAAAGATTCTAATGGTCTCGTAAGAGATGTTGCTAAAAGTGTTTTGGCTGACTATAAGCTTGGTAAGGTGAGTGACACCTTAAATAATAAGAAAGCTAAGTGGTTCATGGAGAACATCAACTCTATGTTTGAAATGAAACGCAAGGGTGGGAAAGATCCTATTCCAGGAAGACTTGAATATAACCACAAGAATGGAGTTCTTGATTTTGTATATAAAGATTTTAAGGGAGAAGAACAACGTTTTGAAGTAACAGGTAATCAATTTGTTGCTAAAGATGGATTTGCAAAACCATTAATTGAAAAAGTTGGTGAGTATACAGCAGTTCAAAAACAAGCTCTTGAAGAATTTAAAGCACAGGAAGATCCAAGGAAGGTGGATAAGGTGGCAAATAGACTTGCTATTCTTAATAATCTTTATGAGAAATCAAAAGCTAGACTTGATGAAGTAAGAAAGCAACTTGATAAAAATAAAAAGAAACTAACTGATGCTGAGGAAGCATTAGACAATCTATCAAAAACAGCTAAAGGACTTCCACGCAAATCTTTTACAAAAGCAATTAGAGCAACAATAGATAGTTTAGCTAGTACAAAGTTGTTTCTTGAAAATGAAAATGCTCAATTAGAAAATGAGCAAGATGAACTAGAAACAAACCTTACCTACTTTACTGATTTTATATCAAATATAGAAGAACTTCCTGATAACAAAGGAATCATTGATGAGCTAAGAGATGATGTAAATACACTAGAAGAACTTATAGATCATACAGCTGATGCTATTAAAAATGGTAAATCTTTACTAGAATCTGTTGACGCAGCTCTTGAACAAGCAATGTCATTATTTAATGACTTTGTAAAAAGATTAAAAGAAGAAAACCCTGACACTCCATTATTCCTAGAGCAGTTTCAACAAAAGCTTGAAAAGTATCTTGGAGAAGAAGGGGCTAGATTATTTATACAAGATAAGTTAGGGTATACAGAAGCTGTAATGGATCTTGAAGATCAAATGGATACATTTAAAGCTGAGCTTAAGATTCCTGAATTAACTAAAAAATCTGAAAAACTTAGAGAACAACTTAAGGAATTGTCTTCTGGAGTTGATGATTTGATTAAAGAACAGATAGCTAAAGCAACAACATTAGAAGCATTTGAAGATGCTGCTGAAAGATATAGACAACAGCAAGCTGAAGAAAAGAGAATCAAGAACAATGAGGCTCTAATGGGTGAACTAATGGGATCAGCAGATCCTGGTTTACAAACAAGAACTTATGACAAAGCACATGAGACTTCTTCTAAGAAATCAGACATGTCTGTTGTTTTATCTACAACAACTCCAAGTAAATCTGACCAACCTCATGTTAAACGTGCAAATCTTTTTGGTATAAACTTTGGTAAGTTTACACAAGCTAAAAAAGATAAAACAAAAGGTGTTATTATAACATCTAAGAACGAAGCTGATTTTGGACTTGCAGGACTTATGCAACATCTTAAAGATGTAAGTGATGCAACTCCTGAGGAAAAAGCAGCAATAAAGCCTGATCAAACAGTTGTTCTTCTTATTGTAGGAGAAACTAAAAGTGGTTCATTTAGACCAGTTAATGCAAATGGTGATGTAATTGAAGACTCTGATGAAACTGTTAGTTTTGATAATGCAATCTATCAAACATTCCCTGATCCTAAACTTCAATGGAGTGCACAATATGATAATGCTTCTATGTTTAGAAAAGGAGAAACTCCTGAAGCTACAATAGAATACTATAAGAAAGAGTATGGTGAATGGCATCAAGAAACTCTTGCTAATCCTACAAACGATCCACACTCATTTGAAGCATCTTTTGGTATACCAGATAATGTAATGACCAAAGATGACAAGGGTATTGATGTTAGAGATTACGATGCTGCCACATCTGTAGAAGATGCTGGTTTAGTAACAGCAGCAGATCTTAGAACTAAGCCTGTTATATATGTACCAACAACAAACAAAACAGTAAGTAAGGGATCTACATTCTTTGATAGTCCTTTAGGTAGACCATTCTTAGCACTACGTAATGCTTATGTAAAACTTCAAAATAGAAAGCTTACAAAGAATGAAGCTGCCACTATATATGAAGCAATACATCAGTTAGCTATAGATGTATTCAAAAATGGTAATGCTAAATCTGAAGAGTCTCGTAGACTGTTCAATTGGTTAAAATCAATTGTTTATTGGGGATCTCCAAGAAATGCAGCTGGTTATAATAGTATATTCTTTGAAAAAACAGATCAAGGACTTATGTTATTTATATCTGGAAAAGGTAAGTCTTTTCCTTTTAGTCCTAGTAGTATTCAGGAAAACAAAGCAGAAATTCTTGCTGGTATAGAATTAATGTATAACAACATTAACTATACAAGGGTTAGTGCTGATTCAGCAACCCAGGCATGGAAAGAACCATATGAAGAAATAGTATCAATATCTCCTGATGGAAAAATTGAAACAAGAGATTGGCAGAACTACCAAACCTATCTTCTTTCTCAAGAAGGAAGAAAGGCTGAAGAACTTCCTTTGTCTACACAAATGGTTCCATATAAGGAAGATGTTCCAAATAGGGATGGTATTTATTTTACTCTTACAGATACAGCAGATACAGAAAGGTATTCTAAACCTCCTAAACCTGTAACAGCAACAGCAATTCCTGCAACACTTGCACCTGTAGCTCCTGGAGCTCCTGTTCCTGCTGCAGCTGCTCCAGTTGTACAACCAGCTCCTCAAGCACCTGCTGCTCCTATGGTTAAAGTAGAAGGAGAATTTAATATCAATGGTGGTGAAAACACAATAGCAATTGGTGCTAATGGTACTGCCAATTTTACAATTGATGCAAAGAAGTATGTAGAAACAGATGGTAATGAAGGGTTCAACGTTGATATAAAAGGAGAGACCATTCAAAACTTAATGAACAATAAGGGGTACACCCAAGAGCAAGCTAAAGAAGCAGCTTACACTTATATTATCAGTAAGCTGCAGCCTCAAATTGATGCATATAAACAATCTCTTGCAGCTCCACAACAAGCAGCTCCTGTTTCTACAGATGCTAAAGCTGATAGAATAATTGAGGCAAAGTTCATACAACAAGAAACTGAATTTTACATTGAGGTAAAAGGATACAAAAGAGACTTTCTTTTAACTTGGAATAGAAACTCAAACAGACCTACAGTATGGGGAGAAAAGCAACCAGATGGTACATATAGAGCTACCTTAGAATATCCAAGTGAAAAAGAAGTTCAGGCTTTAGTTGATAAATACGTTCCTAAAAGTTTATTGAATTTAATAAATAAATGGACTGAAGCTTCTAAACTACCTGCAGGTGAAGTATTAGATGCTCAGTATAAAATTGCAAGAGAAATTGAAGCAGAACTAGCTGCTTTAGAAGGAGCTAAACCTGCTGAAGAAACTAAAACTGAAACTACTAAAGTGGTTGCTCCTAGTGCTGCTGATATGGCATTAATTAGGCAACAGATGAATAACATGGGGAGTAGAACACCTCTTCGTAAGATTATAGAACAACAAATTAAAAAGTTCAAACCAGAAAACTGGACTCAAGTAGAGAAGTGGTTAAAAGCTAACTTCGCTAACATTCCTGTCTATAGAGTGAAGAATGTTATTCAAGGCACAAATGGTGCTCAAGCTTGGGGTATGTTTAAGGATGGTGCTATATACATAAATGAAAATGCTGAGGTTGGTACAGCGTATCATGAGGTGTTTCATGCTGTATGGAGAATGTTCTCTGATCCTGTTGAGCAGGCTTCTGTAATGGCTGAGTTTAAAAAGAGAAGTGGATCATTTACAGATAGACCTACAGGACAAACAATTAAATATTCTGAAGCTACAGATAACCAAATAGAAGAACAACTTGCTGAAGAATTTAGAGATTATGTACAGTATGGTAAGATACCAGCAAAACCTGCTAGTGGAAGACCATATATTATTAAATTGTTCTCAGACTTAGCAAACTTTATAAAAGAGTTCTTCACTGGTAAAAGAGCCACTACAAACACAGAAGAACTATTTAAGAAAATAGGAACTGGATATTATAATCAGTTTAACCAAAATCAATCTTCTTTAGCGTTTGCTAAGAAAGGAATAATTGATATAGAGGAAGCATACGCTTCTTCTGATAGTGCGTTTCGTATTAAGAATATCCCTTCTCCCCAAGTGCATGATATTATGCAGGAGATGACTTACACTATTCTTACAGATCTTACTAGTAATAATAAAAGTTTATTTGGTATTCCTAAATTAAACAAAGACCAGGAATATGCTAAACTTCTTGATAGCATTCAAAAAACAGCGTTGTCTTCTGCTAAAGCCACTCAAGAACTAATTGATAATAAGACACTTACACCAGAACAGGGTCAACCAGTGATTGATAGTTCATTTGCTCTTTGGAAAAAAATTACTGACGAGTGGGATGAAATTAGAAAGAAGCACGAAGAATATCTAAAGACTTATAGTATTGAATTTGATGAAAATAACAACTCAGTACTTAATGATGAAAATAATTCAGGTAAGGGTGATTATCAAGATGCTAGAAAAATAGATTTGTTTAAGAGTGCAAATAGCGCAATTAAACTTCTTCTTTCTACAATACCAATTGTAAATGAAAAGGGAGATTTTATCTACTCATCTATAAATGGTGCTAAGCTTCTCCCAACAAGTCAAGTGTTTATGTCATTGATGAACAATCTACATACATCTCGTAATATAGATGAGATGATGGAGAGGTTACGTGAAATGGCTAAGAACGATCCTAACTATCGTACGTTATATAGTAGACTTACAAACACAAGTTATAAAACTGATACACTTGATCTTGCTGATATTGATGAGGTTCATGATGGTCAATTGCTTTCTGCTTTCTGGAGAACATTCAAAAAGCAAAATCCTGATGTAAAGAATGTTTACATATTTGAAAATGGTGATATTGAAATAGGTGACTCAAACCTTTCTAGTGCTGCTAGACAAGTTAGTAGTGAATACGTAGAGGCTTTTAAAAAGGTAATCACTGAAAAGAATCCTTATTTTGAATATGCTACAACAAAGAAGGCATATGTTGGAAAAGCTGATGGCGTTAAAGATATTAGAAATGCTTTTAAGAAAGCAAAAACAGATAGCGAATCACTTGATATAATGATTAGCTTTTTGAAATCAATTGGTATTGAATTCAAAAAAGAAGAAATAGTTAAACTTCCTGGAGAGAAACAAGATGCATTTAAGGCAGCTGTAAATGGTGTTCTATCTAGCATTGAGAAAGCTAAGAGCGTTGCTACAGTTAGTGGTAAGGTATTAGATCTTGAAGGAAGATTTATGGGACTAGCTACAATTAGAGCAGCAATAAATAATCCTGAGTTCGATAGTACATTCTTTAATGTACAAGGAGAACGTATGCAATCGTTCATTGGAACTAATACTGCTAGTGATTTGTTTGATGCTCTTTCACAATTTAGTAATAAAAGAGAACTTGCTGGTACACCATATGCATATTTATTAACAGATGAGTTTTCACAATTCTCTGTTATTATAGACAAGATGTTTGATAGTGAAACAGGAGATAGAATTGCTGGTTCTGAGCAATTAATGAAAACAGGATATGTAGATGGTACAGTTAACCAAGAAAATGGTAAAAAGAAAGAATCATCTAAACTTACATACAAAGAACGTTTAATCCAAGAGATCAATCTTAACTTAAAGGGGTGGTATTATAGCCTTGTTCCTGGAGATGCGTCTATTGAATGGATGACAAAGATGGGTAATCACGTATCTGCAGATAGATTACTTTCTGGATTTGGTGATGTGCATAAGATATTTAAAGGATATTTCCTTTCTGAATTAGAACTATCAAGAGCTGATCGTCCTATTGTTTCTCTTAAGAAGAGATCAGATAGGGATCTTAGATTCCTTAAACCTATCCTTGAGAGTTATGAGGAAGGGCTTCATGATAAGATTCTTAAAGAAACAAAGTCTCCTGAAGAAGTTTATGCAAAATATGAGTCTAAAATAAATAAAGCTGTAGAGGCATTTATTAATAAAGAGGCTTCTAATTTAAGAGCCACCCTTAGTGAATATGGTATATTAACAACTACAAAAACAGGAGTAGAATATAAAATTGAAAACATAGCCTTTTCTGAAGCAGAGAATATGTCAGAAGCTGTGCTTAACAGACAACTAAGTGCTGTATCAATTAACTATATGATCAATAATATTGAATTCCACAAGATTCTTTATTCTGATCCATATCAGTATTCTGATGAGCTAAAGCGTATTAAAAACTTTAACTCTCCACGCCAGGCAATTGTTAATGGTTCTGCTGCTATGAATGCTGCTTACCAAAAGATTTGGAATAAGAACTATAAACCAGGAGACCTTGGATATACAAACTTCACTGATGACTTCTTTAGATCAACAACTCTTGAAGATGTTATTGGGCAAAGTGATCTTAAAGACTATGGCACCTATGAAGAAACAGATGGTGGTGGTATTATATCAATGAAAGCTCTTCGTCAATTTAAGATTAGAGCTGGTGAATGGAATGATGATAATGAGCTACAATATGAATATGATATAGCTTATGAGAAAGTTGTTAAGGGAGAAGGTTTAAGTGATAAGGAAAAAGCTGAGAAGAGATTAACTCTCACTGCTAAAGAGGAAGCTTTCAACATAAGAAAATTTGACAACCAAGATGGTTCTATTTCTTACATAGGAAAGAATCCTGATGTAAAAAGTACATACACTCCAATCAAACCTATTGTTGCTGGTAATAAAGGAAATGGTAGACTTTATAATGACGTTCTTCTAGATAAGTTCGCCCTCTATCCTTCATCATTTCGTATTATGCATATGATCAATCCTGAATCAAATGCAATTAGACAATATGAGAAGATGAAGAATGAGAACATTGATTATGTTGTATTTGCTACAGGTAGAAAGGTTGGTGCTGAGGCATTAAATCCTATATATAATCCAACAGATGGTTCATTTAATAATGATGAATACGAAGGGATTATAAATGTTCCATTTGGCATCATGAGTATTCAGTCTGAAGTTCCTTCTAAAGATACAACAGATGTGTCTAGAGGATCTCAGGTTACTAAGCTTGTTACAATGGACTACATGCAAGCAGGTGTTCCTGTTGATTTTGAAATTGAAGGTAAGCCCAATGCTACATTTACAGAGAAGTATAAAGCATGGTTTGATTTAAAAACTGAAGAGGCTAAAGAAAAAGCATCTCCAATATATAAAGAAATTAGAAACAACCAAGTTCTTCTTGAAGAAATAATGGATGAAGGTTATAAGCAACTACTTAAGAAATTAGGTATAGAAGAAACAATCCTTGATGATAAGCGTAAAGAATTTAAAATTGTTGACTTCTCTAAAGCTGCAGAAACTCTTCGTGATGAGATTTTAAAAAGAGAGGTTAATGATAATATCAGCGATGCTCTTGCAGGATTTTTAGCAGGTGATGCAGTTCTTGAAGCAACTCCTGCATATCAACAAGTTAGGAATATTCTTTATTCAATAGCTGATAAGAATGTAATTAGTCCTAAGATGAATGGTGGACTTAAGGTTCAAATCCCTTCTACATTCTTAGAAAGTGTAAAAGCTGTAGGAAAACCATTTGTAAATAAGAAAGGTGAAACTCAATATAGCTATGAGTCTGACACTCTTGATTTCTATGTAGATGAAGATGGTAAACGTGTATGTGAAATAATAGTGGGCAGATGGTTTAAGAGTGATATGACAGACGCTGATCTTCTTAAATATCTAAATGATACAAAGGAAGGACAGAAGATTCTTGAAGGCGTAGCATTTCGTATTCCTACACAGAAACAAAACTCTATTGATGCATTTAGAATTAAACAGTTCATGCCTAGAGAGTTTGGTGATTCTGTTATAGTTCCTTCAGCACTTGTTAGAAAGGTTGGATCTGACTTTGATATAGATAAGCTTAGCTTGTATTTCAAGAACGTTCTTGTTAATGCTAAAGGAGTTCCAGTGATGGTTCCTTTCTATGGATATGGAGAACAAGCTAAAGAGAAGATAGGTAAGTGGTTGGTTGACAATGAGTTAAGTTCACTTAAATCAAAGAAAGCTGATGCTGACGCTATTGATAAACTTTCTGAGGAAGACGAAGATAAAGACATATCTGAAATAGATAAGTATTATAAGAAGTCATTACAGAATGCTTACATTGAATCAATGCAAAACTTGATTACGCATCCTAAGAACTTTAAAAGATTAACCACTCCTAACTCAGCAGATCAGTTAAAAGACCTAGCTTCAAAAATAACAAAACAACTTGGATTTGAAGAGTTTGACTATTCTTCTACAGGAAATATGTTAAGCAGAAGATTCATGTCTAGACTAAGACATGCGTTTGTAACTGGTAAGTATGCAATTGGTATTGCTGCTGTAAACCAAACAAACCATTCTCTTAACCAAAGACAACCAATCTATGTAGACTTTGATAGATTTAATAACGTAAGCAACACTGACAAGAAATGGCTTACAGGTGGCACAGGAAAACAAGAAGACCTTAGGGTTAAGTTTAAAAACTTCAATAAGTTAGATGTTAAAGGTAAGATGGTGGCTACACTATCTATGATTAGAAATGCTGAAAAAAGCAAAGAGTTTCCTGATGGTCAGGATATTTCTGATATCATTGGTCAGTTCATAGATGGATATGTGGATATCTCTAAAGGTCCTTGGATTATGGAACTTGGTGCTACACCAAACGTAGCCTCTACATTCTTATTCTTGGCTAAGATAGGGGTTCCTATTGACCAAGTGGCATACTTCATGAACCAACCAATCATTCGTGATTACCTACGTTCTATTGAAAGTGCTGGTTATTCATACTTGTTTATGGATAAGTTTGTAAAAGATATCAAAGGAAGTGATAAATATAAAACAACATCAACTGCTAAATTTGATGAAATTCCATCAACAGAAAGTCTTTATAAAACCATTGGTACAAAAGAACTTACACCTGAACAAAAAGCTGAACAGCAATTTATTCTAGATGAGTTCTTGAAATATGCTAAAATGGCTGAGCATATGTACTATGTAACACAAGGATCTAACTTTGATACAGCTACATTTAATGATCCATATTTGGTATTCAAGAAATACATGCAGCTTATTAAAGCACAGAACTCAATTATTTCTTCTGTAGATGATCTTCTTGAGAATTCATTTGTAGGAAAGATTAAGTCATTAATTTATGACATTAGAGATTCTTTTGCTCAAATTCTTAAGTCTGATAACCCAACTGTAAGAGATATTGTACAGGATGTATTAATGGATTATGTTGATCTTCCTGATAATGAATTTATTAAGGTGGCACAGAAAACTGTTAATGATTTATTTGACTGGGCTGTACAAGTAGATATAAAACTTAATGCACACGTTAAATCAATTCTTCTTGGAACTGATACAACCAATAGTGCAGCTAGACAAATTTATGATGTTATTAAGCCAATACAGGATAATCCTGGTCACACATTACATAATAATGTAGTGGTTAAAAGCTTGGTTCCTAGATTTGCTGAAAAGACTGGACAAGTTAACAATCTTAAGATTAAGAATAAGGACAATAAGGTTTATGACCAGAACCAAATGATTTATGCATTTCAGGAACTAAAAAATCATTTAGATCTAGTTGATAGCACTTTATATAAAAAACTAATAGCATTGTCTATTCTTCAGTCAGGATTGAGTAATTCTCCAATATCTTTTACCTCTCTTATCCCTTATGACGATTTTAAAAATATATATAACAAAACTTTGGCTACGTTAGAAACATTTCCTAACTTAGCTAACTTTGCAGATCTTAATGTTTTCCAAAGAAACAACTGGAACGATTATGATCTTGTTCCTTATAAAAGAGGTAAGTTAAGACCTAGTTTTACAGGAAGATATTTTTATGGTGAGTTGGCATTTAATGATATAGAAAACTTGAATAAAGATATACAATCAGGAAAAATTCCACAAGTTATAAAAATTGATGCTCGTTCTAGAGAAGCTAATAATGACATTATAACTTATAGCTGGGAACAAGATCCAGATGTTACAGACGCTGATAGAAAAGCTGGAATTAAGAACGCTAAACAAAAGAAACTTCAAATGAGAAAAGAAGGTGACTTCTCATTCATTAAGAAAGGATTATTCAAGAAGGTTATGGTGGGAGATGAAGCTCTAGTTCATCCAGACAGAAAAGGTAATCCTCAGTACATCTACAAAATGATTAATGCTTGGGGCGATAGCTTCAGAGCTAACGAGTTCTATGATTCAGCACGTAAGTCTGTAATTGAGAATGGTTATATTAAAGTGGATAAAGAAGTGGCTGATTCTACAATAGCTGCTTATTTTGGAACTCCTGTAAAATCTGATTCTATAGATAGCGCAGAAGTAGATGATGTATTAAATAACAAATTAGACAAAGGTTGTAAAAAATAAACAATGAGTAGTTGTCAAGTATTTAGAAATAACACTGGTCAAATTAATAGAGTGGAAGCTCCTAATGGTAAGGAGTCTAAACTTTATAAAGATATGTTATCTGTACAACCAGATCCAGAAGCTGCATTAAAACTTTGGGCTCAGGTGTACACTCCTAGTTTTAAACAATGGTTTGGTGATTGGGAGAAAAAACAAGGATCTAAAGTGGTAGATGAGAATGGAGAACCATTACTAGTATACCATGGTTCTGATAAAAAGTTTGATACATTTGATACATCTCGTTCAGGTGATAAAACAGGTTGGGCTAAAGAAAACAAAGGTTTTCATTTTTTCAATAATAAAACAGCTTCTGAAACGTATTTAAACTCTAAAGAGGATACTTGGGGTTATTTAAGTTTATGGGTATATCTTAAACAATATGCAAAATCAGGTAAGAGTTTAACTGAACAAGAGTTTCAAAATATATTAGATGATAATACAAAATTAGTAAATGTATTAGAAGGAGCTCATTACTTTGGAGCAATTGGTATTGACACTATTACATATGACCAATATAATAAGTATGCTAAAGTTTTTGAAAAAGACAAACAGTTAGATGACTATTCATCTGATAATTTAGATATGATTGGAGTAGATATAACAGAAAAATATGAAAATAAAGAAGCTTCTGTAATACCTGTTTTTTTAAATATTAAAAATCCTTTAAATCATGATTCTAAAGGAAAAAGATATGTGTCAGATATAAAAACGGTATATGATAAATTAAATAATTCTAATGATGGTATAATAGTAGAAAATACATTAGATAGATTAAATGATGATATAGGATTTGAAGATACAGTATATGTAGCTTTTGAACCTAATCAAATTAAATCAGCGTTTAACCAGGGAACCTTTTCTGAAGAAACAGGAAATATATATCAACAAAAAGAAGAGATGCCTGCATCTAAAGCTTCTACAGAAACCTTGAACAAGGTGAAAGAGGCTGCTAAGAAAATGGGTATTGATATTCAAGATCTTGCAAGCTACGCAAAGAAAGCAAAGCTTGACATCACTAGTGTAAATGGTGTGGCTGATCTTGTAAAAGGAATCATTGCTATTGCAGAAGGTAAAGAAAACGTTGCTCTTACAGAGGAAATGGTTCACCTTGCTACAGCTATCCTTGAACAAACCAATCCTAAGATGGTCACAGAGATGATCTCTAAAATTGATAAGTTTAAAATATACAACGAAACTCTTGAGCAGTATAAGAACAATAAAGCATATCAGCTAGCTAATGGTAAACCTGATATTCGTAAAATAAAGAAAGAAGCTGTAGACAAACTTATAGCTGAAATCATTGTAAATAAGAATGAGAACATTGATCAATATCCAGAACTAAGAGAGGAGATTAACCAATCCACTGTAAGAAATTGGTGGACTACAATTCTTGATTACATCAGAGGGCTATACAAGAAGTCTAACATTTCTATATTTGAAGAAGCTGCTACTCAAATTATTGGTGGAGAAATAGGAACAGTTGGAGATATTGTAGGAGAGGGTGTATTTTTCCAAGTGTCTGATATTCAGAAATCTATAAATGATAAACTACAAGCTACAGAAGATAGTATAGAGAAGGTGACAGAAGATGCATCAAAGACTGATCCATTACTACTTGATTCAGAAGAAGCTAATAACTACTATAGAACCAAGAAAGCAGATGGTACTTTTGAGAGAATTACTAAAAGGGTTACAGATAGAGTGAAGGCTTGGTACAAATCAAAGTTTGGAACAAAGCAATTTACTCCTGAAGAAAAAGCATTTAATGAATTAAAAAGAAAGTTTGGTGTTCAAGGACATAAAGATCTTGAAGAAATACATGCTAGGTATTATCACAAGGATGGTACAAAAAGAGAAATCCCTCTAGATAGACCAATTAAGTTTGATAACTTAAGTGAGGATATGTATGATGAACTTGAAAAGTATTACGCAGATCCTGAGACAGGACTTATTAGTAGATTTCCTGAAGGTACAATCATAAAGTCTGAGGTGGTTATTTATGATAAGAAAGAAAAGGAAGCAGGAACAATTGACTTCTTGGCTATTGAACCTTCAGGTAAGGCTCATATTCTAGACTGGAAGTTCATGCACATAACTGGAGATGATGTTGCTTGGTTCAAACAAGGAGCGTTTAATATTCAGCTTGGTACATATAAAAAGATTCTTCGTGAGAACTATGGTATAAAAGAATTTGGAATGACAAGAGCTATTCCAATATCTATGCAGTTTAAACTTAATAATAAGAAAGATCCTAAGTCTGGATACACTCTTAAAGGAATTGCTGTTGGATCAGCAGATCCTACAAAGATTGTAGATGTAAAACTTATTCCTATTTCTGAAGCAACTGAGTCTACAGGATTTGAAGCTTTAGATGGTATAATTAAAAAACTAAATGCTCTTCTTGCTCAAATTGGAACAGAAGAAGTTACTGATGAACAAGAAAGAGAGTTTAAAATAGAGCGTCTAAATACATTAAGAAAGGCTATTCGTAAAGCTCAAGGGGCTTTAGATATTGCTCCTTTGGTTGGTGTAATTGAGGTGATGAGAAAAGAAGGTGACAAAATTCTTGAAGACTACAATGTTACATATAAAGATAGACCTGCTAGATCAGGTGATTCTACAAATTCAGATTTGTCTGATTTTTCAGATGACATGAATAATTTCATTAAGCTATCTGATATATTTGTTAATATAGGTAGGCAAATTGGTAGTCTTGTTTATACAGATGAAATGTTAGCACAAGCTAAAACAGAAGAAGAAATTGCTGATGTTAAACAAAGAAAAGAAGTTCTTGATAAGCTAAGGGCTGAGTCTGATGCAATTTTTGATTCTAAAGAAAAGATTACAGCTGCTGCTCTTAAATTTGCTGATAAACATGTAGGACAAAGAAATCTTGTAACAGGACTTCTTAAGCCAGAAAGAGTCCTGAAAGGACTTGCTTCTCTATTTAGAGGTGCTATTGATCTTCCTAACAGATCTATTCAAATCTTGACAAGACTTACAGGAAGTGCTCAGACCAGAGCTGCTCAAGATTCTCTTGAGGAAGTGAAAGAACTTATGGGAATTAGAGAAAAGCTTGCTTCAAGAGGTGGTGATTTAAGAAAGCTTATACAACAAATCTATCAAAAAGATGATAAAGGTGGATTGGTTAATAAATTAATATATAAGTATAGTAGAGAGTTTCATGATACAGTTGATGAAAAAGCAGAAGCTGGTGGTGATAAAGCTTGGTTATTATCAAATATAGATGTTGAAGCTTATAAAAAAGAAGCTGATGAAATTCTAAAAAAGCAAATTGAAAAGATTGAAAAGAATACATATACAGGAACAAAACAACAAGAGCAAGAACAAAAGGAAAAATTTATCTTAGAGGCTAAGCGTAAATGGGATATTGATAGGGAAGATTTTAATGGTTGGAATAACTACGTAATTAAAAGACATCCTCTTCCTAAATGGTTCTCTGAAGAATACAAAAAGGTGAAAAGTGATCCTGAATTGTTTCAACTATATAATTTCATTAGTGATTTTAACGAGAAAGCTAAAGATATAGGATATATAAACAATCAGGTAACAAAAACATTCTTACCATTCATTAGAAAGAGTATGGCTGAAGAACTTGTTTGGAACAATAGATTATCTGTAATGGATAATTTCTACAAGAGTCTTCAGATAAATCCAGACGATGTTGGATATGGTAGAATAAATGAAGTGACAGGACAACTTGAAAACAGTATTCCTAAATACTACACATACGATTTTACATTTAAAGATGGTGTGAATGATTACTCTGAGGTGAGTGAAGACCTATTTAAGAATATGATTCTTTATATTCAGCAAGTGAATAAGTATAAATACATGACTGATGTAGAAGGTCAGCTCAAACTTGTTAAAACTATTGAAGAGTTTAAGAATCACCTACAAACAAATAGAATTGGTAATGTTGTTAGAGAAGGTGGTATAGCAAAAGAAATTGAAGGTAATATTGAGAATACTAAAATGTATGATGATTTTCTTAGAGTGTTATTGTACGAACAAAAGTATGTTCTTTCAGATTCAGATGTTCCATTAAATGTAGACAAGATATTAAACTTTGTTAAAAATGGTGTGAACAAGGTGGCTGGAAAAGAAATTTGGAAACCCTCTGAAGGAAATACAGCAACATCACTGATGAAAACAATCGATGCTGCTAATAGAGGATTTCAACTTAAAACTCTTGGTTTTGAATTTATATCTGGAGCTGTAAACATGTTTGGTGGTAACATTCAAATAGCTACACAGGCTGGAAACTATTTTAAAGCTAGAGAATTTGCAGCTAATGAAACTAAACTTACAACACAAAGGTTTGCAAATGAGGAAGATAAGGAAATGTTTGTTCAATTAATAAACACCTTCACTCCATTAAAGGACGATCCTTCTTATGAGATGTATAAAAATGCAGGAATGTCAAGACTTACTAGAGTTAATCTTGGTGATACATTGATGTTCTTTATGAGACAACCTGAATTGTTAATTGAGAAGTCTGTGTTCTTAACTCTATTGCAAAACATGATGGTTGTTGATGGAAAGATTGTAAGTATTAGAGAGTTTGTAAATGCTAAATATAAAGGTAAATATGAATCAGCTGCTAAATATAATGCATCTAGAGATAAAATTAATAGTGAAATTGAAGAATTAAAGAAAACAAAATCATTAGATGCTACTAAGAAGTTGGTTAATGGTAAACTTGAAATTCCTGGATTTGATTTAAATAATAAAGAAGAGATACAACGTCTTACTAATTTATCTAGACGTATTACAGCAAATGCTACAGGATCAATGACTAAAGAAAACATCAATAGAATGTCTATGTCTATTTGGACAAAGAGTATGATGGTGTTTAAGAACTGGATTCCTAAACTAGCTGATACAAGATTCTCTGAGTTCAGAAAGGTGAGTGATGATTTCTCTGTAAGAATTGGTGAAGATGGTATAGTTGAGGGAGAAAAATATGATATTGGTAGAATAAGACTTCTTCTTAGTGTATTAGGTGATGGTATATTTGCAGGCGTTAGAAACCTCAATAACATAGTTAATTTAAATGATGCTGGTCTAGAGAGACTTGATGAAATGTTTGAAGAGTTTAGAAAAAAGTATGAAGAGGAAACAGGGGAAACTTTAAACATGGATAGGGAACAATTCATTGACCTTATTAGAACAAATCTACGTAATCAGCTTAAAGAACTTGCAATTCTTGGAGCATTGTTTGGAGTGATGTTAAGTCTTGGATTTGTTGCTCCTGACGATGATGAAGATAAAGCTACAAAGAATTTACATAGATATGCTCAAAAGGTGACAGATAAATTTGTAGGTGAACTTTCATTCTTCTACAATCCTGCTGAACTTGAACAAACTCTTAGTGGAGGCATATTTCCTGCAATGGGCATAGCTAAAGACTTCTCAAGATTCTTTAGTCATTTTGTTAGAGAAACTACAGGTCTTGATCTTGATCCTGAGACATCTACAGAAGATGTTAGAAAAAAGGCACAGCCTATTAAAAATTTAATGAAGATGCTTCCTGTAACTAAATCTGCAGTGACCTATCTTGCTATATTCAATACAGATTTTGCAAAAGAATTTGATGTAACTATCCAGAAAGATAGTGGTAAAAGATAACAATTCAACCCCATAATAAATGAATATTAATTGTTCTGTTGAACCTTGTCCTATTATACTAAAAGCCACTTGCGTATTCTACGAAGGGGCAAATCTAATATATACAGGAATCAATACAAATGATAGTGTACAAGTTGCTCTACAAAAGATAGATGCAAAGTTATCTACATATGGCACTAACGGTACAAGTGGAACAAGTGGAACAACAGGTACCTCTGGTTCTAGTGGAACAACAGGTACAAGCGGTACATCTGGTGTAAATGGTACATCTGGTGTAAATGGCAGCAGTGGTACAAGTGGTAGCAGTGGTAGCACAGGAACAAGTGGTACAACAGGTACATCAGGTAGTAGTGGTACAACAGGAACCTCAGGGACTAGTGGTACAGCAGGTACTAGTGGCACAAGTGGTATTGATGGCACAAGTGGGACATCAGGCACCACTGGCACTAGTGGAACCACTGGGACAAGTGGATCTAGTGGAACTAATGGAACGAGCGGAACAAGTGGTGTAACTGGTACGAATGGTACAAGTGGTATTGATGGCACTAATGGGACATCTGGTACTTCTGGTACTAGTGGACTAACATCTGACCCAATGAACTATGTCACTGTAGGATTACCTGGAAGTACAGGAGTTGATTTTAATTCAGTGAAAGCTGCTGTGGATAGTATTACAACTGCCACATCAACAAGCCCATGGACAGTTAAGGTGTATCCTGGTCTATATATTGAAGACACAATCACCATGAAATCATGGGTTAGTGTTAAAGGAGAAAGTCACACTACAACTGTTATTGAAGCAAGCAATGTTAACAACAGTGTTTTCTTAATGGCAGATCAATCTTTAGTGATTGATGTGCAAATTCAAGGATCTACAGCAACTGGAGTTGCTGCTGTTGTTTATTCTTCCCCAACTACGCCACAAACTAATGCAATTGCTTATGTTGAGAACGTAAGATTTGGTGCTAACTACACACATGCAAAAACAATTGGTGTAACTGGTGGTAACTGTATATTACAATGTTCTAATGTTAAATATGGAGGATATCCATTCACTATAGGTTTTCATGTAACTAATGCTGGTAGTGGTGGTATTGGTAGAATGCAGCTGAGAAATGTAACTTCTACTAATGGTGGTGTTGTTACAACAGCAGGATTGATATTTGCTTTAGCAGATCAGCCAGGTTGTACATTTATTGTAAATGGATGTTTACTTACAAAAGCATCAGGTGCTGCTGCAGGAACTGGTTTCTGGGTGGAGAACGGTGGTTCTCTTCGTCTTACAGCTGTTAACTTCCAAAGATGGGCTACAGCAATATATGTTCCTAACACTGGTTCTGCTCCAAGTATATTTGGATCTGCTCTCAACTTTGAGAACAATACAAAAGACGTTGTTGTAGAACATCCTACAGCAACAGGACATATAGAAGGAACAGATACGTTCTTAAAGACTGAAATTCCTATCCCTGCTCCTTTGTATCAAGTTAATACAGATCCTAGAGTGATAACTGTTGGAACCAAGGGTTCTAACTTTACATCTGTTAAAGCTGCTGTAGATTGGATCACTGGATCAAGTGCGACTAATAGATTTGTTGTACAAGTGGGTCCTGGTCAGTTCTATGAAAATGAAATTGATTTAACAGGTAAGCCATATGTTAGTATTGTTGGTAGTAACATTCAAACAACACAGATATTCCCTAATTCTGCTACACAACATATAATTAAAATAGGTCAGAACAATGAGCTTTCCTTTTTAAGTTTGGCTGATGCTGGTGCTGGATATGCTGCTATATATTGTGATGACATAGGTGATTATGCACAAGCACATAAAATATCAATCTATAATTGTGACATTGGTATATGGATTAAATCTTCTACACAAGACACAATATTCTATGGAGAATTCATAGATATAAATGAAGTGTTCAGTTATGGTGTCAAAGTAGAAGCAACAAATGGTTTTTTAGCAATTGCAAATCTAGAAAGTTATTATTTATTGCCATCAGGGGCAGGTGCTTGTATAGGTACAGAAGCTGTGGGTGTTGGAGCACTTCTTTCTATATACACTTCTTCTTTTTCAGGAGAAGGTCCTCTTGCTTCAGGTTCTACATGTATTCAATTAGATGATGGTGCAAACCTTGAAGCATCTGGAATTGATATGCCTGATTGGGACTATGGTGTACAGGTTTTAAATAATGGAGCAGGTTGCTCATTTAAGATTGTGGGTAGTATGATTCACAACTCTGGAACATACGATATTGATGTTCAAGATGTTAATTGTGTAGGCAGATTCCAAGGTGTAGCTGATCATAGTAAAATTAATAACCAAAGTGGTAATTTCTTTTGGAATTTCTTGGATGATAACGATGGTGAGAATGATATTACACGTAAATTATCTGTAACATTTGATGATGGTACACACACAGATGCTTCTACATTGATATTTAAAGGCAGTCCTATGGGACTAATGTCTGGAGGAAACATCACTGTAGTGAGTGGTTTTCAAATATTAGTAGATGCAGGATTTGGTTATCTTCAAGATTCAATCACTCCTGATATATATAAAAGAATAGATTGGGCAAATAGTAACATTACACTATCTGCAAATACAGATAACTATATTTACTTTAACGATAGTGCTATATTGTCTGCTTCTGGAACACCTCCAAGTAGCATAACAAATATTATTATTGGAAGGGTGGTTACAAACTCTACAACAATAGAGTTGATAGATGACTCTCCTTACCAAGCAGATCACATGTCCAATAAGCTTTCTACATTTAATAGAAATGCTCTTGGTTCAGTTTATGTTACAGGCTCTTCTGTAGCTGAAAATGTTACACCATTTAAACTAGATGTTGGCTCAGGTAATTACTACTTCTCTGAGAACAACTTCCTCCCTTCTGGAGGAACAGCTATAACATTCAATCAATATTACAGAAATGGAGGCACTGGCTGGACTATCAGCTCCACAGATACAGTTAATAACACACAATACGATAATGGTACAGGAACACTTGCTTCCTTAACAGCATTATATTATGTAAAACACACTCTCTATCTTGTAGGTGATGGTGTAAACGAAAAATACTTTCTTGTACTTGGACAAGCACAATATTCTAGTTTAGTTTTAGCTGAGGGTGCTGATCTTCCTCTACCTCCTACGTATTTCATTGATGGTGTAGTTCCAATTGCCTCCATATACATTCAGCAGGGAGATGCTACTATTGTACAAATAGAAGATATTCGCCCTGTAATTGGTTTCAAAGCTAGTGGTGTAAGTGCTACAGCAGTTCACGGTAACCTCTTAGGACTTGCTGCTGATGATCACATACAATATATTCTTGTAGATGGTTCTAGACAGATGTCTGGTGATCTTGGACTTGGTGGAAATGATTTATTCAACATAAACGATATTACAGCTGCTGGTCTTACAGATACTGACACTCTTAAGATAACTAGTATAGCCAATGATGAAGCACAAGATAGATTTGTTGTTGTAGATTCTGCTGGTAATGCATATTATAGAACTTCTGGAATATCAAGTTCTTCTGGTACCTCTGGAACTTCTGGATCTACAGGAACCTCTGGTACAAGTGGTACAACAGGCACATCAGGTACAAGTGGTACAACAGGCACATCAGGTACAAGTGGTATAGATGGTACTAATGGAACTAGTGGTACAACAGGAACTAGTGGTACAACAGGTACAAGTGGTACAACAGGAACAAGTGGTACAAGTGGTCAGAATGGTACTAATGGTACAAGTGGTACAAGTGGTCAGAATGGTACTAATGGAACTAGTGGTACAACAGGTACAAGTGGTACAACAGGAACTAGTGGTACCTCTGGTCAGAATGGTACTAATGGAACTAGTGGTACAACAGGAACTAGTGGTACAAGTGGTCAGAATGGTACTAATGGTACAAGTGGTACAACAGGAACTAGTGGTACAAGTGGTCAGAATGGTACAAATGGAACTAGTGGTACAACAGGAACTAGTGGTACAAGTGGTCAGAATGGTACTAATGGAACTAGTGGTACAACAGGAACTAGTGGTACATCTGGTCAGAATGGTACTAATGGAACTAGTGGTACAACA
>Ga0209668_10000179_pt1 | contig 26573 bp, 43 predicted proteins | sample FrelakmetPLP11PL_FD_187150 | JGI IMG/M metagenome (GOLD analysis project Ga0209668, IMG submission 187150) | Freshwater lake sediment microbial communities from the University of Notre Dame, USA, for methane emissions studies - PLP11 PL (SPAdes)... | ecosystem: Environmental > Aquatic >...
GGGTTGGTTGGAAGCGCGAAGATGTTGGTTCATGGCGCGAGCGCACACCTGAAGAACTTGCACTTGATGCACCTACTGAAGAACTACCGAACCCATAACATTCCAACATCGGCAGTAGGGCGCAAATTAGCAACTTTCCAACCGCCTTCTTCCCAATAGGCCTTGTTGTTTTTGTGCCATTTGGCTAAGTCGAACTTTTTAATATCATGCCATTTTTCAGGTTCTTCGCAATGGTTCACGATATATTGTGGCCCGACTTCGGTGTAACCCCCATGGGCTAGGTATTCAAGTTGCAGTTGATGTTCGGCCATTGTTTCTAATGTCCATTCAAACGCAATCGTTCCCATCTTGGAACTTAGGCCTTTGAATACATGCCATTCAGCGCCTTCAACATCTATCTTAATTAAGTCAGGTGTGCCGTACTTTAAAGCCAATGTATCTAATGTAATCGTTGTTGCGCTAATAGTTCGGTAAGGTTTGCCGGCGTAGGGCATCGTTTCATCCGTAAGCCATGCTTTGTTAAGCGTGGACAAGCCATCTTCTTCGGCTTCATAGAATTCAACAATTGAATAATTTGTGCCGCTTACTGCATAACGCAATGGAACAACACTTAGGTTATAGATGAAATTCTTAACCAATTCAGCAAACACAATTGGCGCTGGTTCCAATGCAACTACTTCATAGCCTTTAGCGAGCGCGGCAACAGTAAAGTCACCACGGTTAGCCCCAATATCAAAGCAAAGCATTTAGTTTCTCCAAATTGTAAGTGACTGCATTACGATACATTTCATTTAGATTTAAGGCAGACAAAATCTTTAATCCGGCAAGTGATTCTTCTTTGCGGCCTATCCACCAAGCCGCAATTGAGCGTTGGAACAACAAACAATATTCACCTTCATATTCAGTAGGTACAGGCAATGGGTCTACACCATTTGCCCATCCTTGCCCCAAAATAGCGAAGGTATATGACTCACGCCAATTTTGGCAACGCTCGTAGTATTGCGACAACAAAAAGTATGCTTCAGGGCGTGTATCGTCGTAAGTTAAAGCCTGAAATAAGCAATTGGTTACACTTAACTCACGGCCATTTTGGTCATTGAAACATTTAGCCATTCTAAGTAGCGATACATAGCCTTTAGGATTAGCAGGCGGGGCATATTCAACGCAACGCAAGTAAAAAGATACCGCGCTAGCAGTTTGATTAAGTAATAAATATTCTTCCGCCACGTCAAAGTTAAGGTCAGAATTGAACGGGTCTTGTGATAATCTTACGATTAGATTAGGCAAATTGTTCATACTTCAAGCCTTCCGCTATTAAATCTTCAACAACTAATTTAGGTACGCGTAGCACAAATGCCGCGTTATCTTGAAAGCCAAAACTAAGCAATAAATCTTCACCTTGTTTAGCCGCACCAACACAGAATTCAACGCGAGCGTCTAAGAAACTAAACGGTTGCGATAGGCCAATAAAGTTAAACTCGTTATCCCACATCACTAATCGGTGTCGGTAGATAGCGTCCTTTTGACCAAGATAGTTTTTAAACAAATCTACTTCGTGCGTTATGCAGATGTAAATATTGCCCCACTTAATTACTTGGGAACCACCGCGCTGGTCTTTATTAGGCGCAATTGTATGGCGCACAAATAGTTGTTCGGTTGAACCGCTAACTGGTTCGCAATAAACCAATTCAGTAGGCATAGTCCACTTAACAAAACGGTACGGTTTATCTACAACCGGCATCCAATTCTTTTCACAATAGGAAGTATCGGGTGCGGGTGCGTTAATGCGCTTGCGACTAATTTCTTTCGCTGACCAATTATCTTTGTCAATTTCAATCTGCGTATATTCCATACGGCCAACGCCGGTAGTTGTGGTATCGCGGCGAACACCAATTAAAAAGTAATCGCCGTTCCATTGCACTACGCGGGCATCTTCAAGACCTACGAATTCCCAAATAGGTTCATGTAGGTCAAGCATTTCAACCTTTGCAAAGTCGGTTATAGTTAATTCACTATCGAGCCGGCATAAGTAATTTTCAGTTACTAAGCGCTGGTCTTTTTCAGGATGTAGGTATGACAAAGGCCCAAAACGACTTGGATACTTTTGTTCATTTTCAGAGTGGTACAAGGTGTAATTAACATGTCGAAGATTCACTAGAATATCGCCGTCATTATCAATGAATACGCTAGGATTCATCAAGCCCGTACCGCTGGTTAGTCCGTGGGATATAACTAACGGTGCTAATTTTCCACCGTTTTCAACTGCCTTCTTTACTAAGTTCATAGGAATACAATACCAATAGGAGACACAATGGGTCTGTTTGACAGAGTAGCGAAACGCATTGCGAACGAAATCGCTAAAGCACCTGTTGCCGATGGTGGTGGCGGAACTATGACCATGCAACAAATGCAAGCCGTTGCAGGTATCGCGCAAGCGCAATACGGTAGCAATGTCAGTACAGCCCTACCCCGTAACCCATTACTTGCAAGCGTTCCTTTTGCTCCGGGTATGCCTATCTACCCGGGTGCTATTAACCCATTACGCGCCGATACTGGCCGACCTGACCCACGCCGTTATGAATTCCAAGTAGCGCAAAACATAAATGTAAGCGATAACCGCTTAGTACCTTTCAAGACTTTACGCGCCGTGTCTGACCAAATTGATATTGTGCGCCGTTGCATTGAAGTTCGTAAATCAAAAATAACTGGCCTTCAATGGGATATTGTTTTAAGTGAAGCGGCAACCGAACGCATCATTTCAGAATCAGGTGGTAATCACTTAACTGCACTTAAAGAAGCGCGGGAAAAACTATCGCCTGAAATTGGTCGCTTGCGTAAGTTTTGGGAAACGCCTGACCCACAAAACGGTTTAGCATTTACTGACTGGTTAAGTATGTCAATGGAAGAAATTGATGTGCTTGATGCGTGGGCTATCTGGCCGCAGGTAACAGTTGGTGGGGAAATCCGCGGCTTCCAAGTTCTTGATGGCTCAACTATCAAACCATTACTTGATGATAGAGGTATGCGTCCGGAGCCAACAGTAGGCCCTGCGTTCCAACAGATTCTTTTCGGATTTCCGCGTTCAGAGTTTAACGCGGGTATAGATGATGAAGCGGCAGATGGCGAATTTACTGCGGATGATTTGGCTTATTTCGTTCGTAATCGTCGTGCTAATAGCGTCTATGGATTAAGCCCAACAGAGCGTTGCTTACCGCTTGCAGATATTTATTTGCGCCGTCAGCAATGGATTCGTTCAGAGTTCACAGATGGCACAATGCCAAAATCTTATTTAGAATTACCTGAAACAACTTCAATGACACCTGACCAAATTCGTGCTTACGAAGATATTTACAACGATGATTTATCAGGTCAGACCGCTAACCGTAACCGCATGAGAATTCTTGTTCCCGGTGGTAAGTTAAACTTTGAAGAAGGTTATTCAGACAAGTTTAGCGATGCGATGGACAACTATTTAGTTACTTCAATTACTGGTCACTTCGGCGTACTTCCTTCCGAAATTGGATTTAATGGGTCGGGCGGTTTAGGCGCTTCCGGTTTGCAACAAGGCGAATCAGATTCAGGCGAAGCGATTGGAATTCTTCCTACTGCTAACTGGATTTCACAAATGATTAGCGCGCTTTCATATCGTTTCTTAGGTATGCCACGCGAACTTGAATTTCGTTTAGCACCTAGCGAGCGCACTAACACACAAGAATCAGCGGCGCGTGATGATGTTCGCCGTAAGAACGGTGCAATTACACTTAACGAAAACCGTGCTGAACTTGGTTTGCCATTAGTCGAAACACCTGAAGCCGATATGCCAATGATTGTTGCTGGCAACAGCGTTTATTTCTTTGGCCCTGACGGCATACAACCTGCCGTTGAACCTATTGACCCATTGGCGGGTATGGGGTTAGACGAACCAATTGATGAATCAAAACCCGTAGATGATTTAAAACCGGCTGAACCTAAGCCGGCTGAAGAAGAAGTAAAAAAGTTTATTCGCTGGATTCGTAAGGGAACACCAACCCGCGCATTTGAATTTAAAGAATTAGACGAAACATACGCCGAAATCCTAAACAAGTTTATTGAAACTAAGGATGTAGATGGCGCACGTTGGTACGCTGAACATTATTTAGGTATCTAATGAACTGGCCTGAACAAAAAGTTGTTGTGCGCTTAACCGCGCAACATGCAACAAAGATACGTCAGGCTTTCAAATCTGCAATAGATGGTGATGCAATTGCTCAATCATGGGCAGAAACCCACCCCACAGGTGGCCTAGTCTCGCCACAAACGGCTAGAGATTGGGCGCTTGCACACGCGATAGCCAATGAAAAACCGCTTCAACATGCCTTATCGCGTGTTTATGCCGATGGCTATACATTAGGTGCAAAGGTCGCACAAACCCGCCTGAATGGTTTGAAAAAAGATGCAACGCCTAGCGTAAACATCATTGATTGGAATACATGGAAACCGGGCTTACCTAGCGCGGCGGCATTAGTTAAACCTAGGGGCGGATTAAAACAATTACTTGATTCGCGCAAGATAACTATTGCAAACGAAATTACTCGCACCAAGTTAGACAGAATTGGTACAGCACTTTCAAGAAGTCTTAGCAAAGGTGATACTGCTAAAGAAACCGCTAAAGCCATTAACGCAATTATTGGTGACCCGCAACATGCTTTAACTATTGCGCGTACTGAAATGAATCGTGCTATGTCGGTTGCTACACGCGATTCTTATGAAAGCGCACAAGTTGAACAAGTTGAATGGTTAGTTGCCGAAGGTTGCGAAGATTGCCAAGACAATGCCGATGCTTCCCCTATTAACATTGACGATACATTTCCTAGTGGCGATTCCGAACCCCCTGCGCACCCTAACTGCATGTGTGCGCTCGCACCTTATTATGACTATTCACCGGTTGATAGCACCGAACAAACAGATATTACAGCGGAAGATTTTGTATCTCAGGGTGAGGATTTTGCTAGTTCAATAACAGACGAAATGCCTGTTATTGAAGAACCGGAAATTAACTTTACGCTTAATGAACCTGCTATTAAAAATGTAACTTATAGCGATGAGTTAATGAACAAAATTTTTACAGAAACAAAGGTAAATCATTTATCAGTACGTGAAATAAATAATTTGCCGCAAGATGTAATTGCCGAGTCTATTTCAAGACTTCAAGGTTTTAACGCTTTACCGAAGGTAGTTACAGCAACCAAATTTGACGACCTTGTTGGTAAAGAAAAATGGATACCGATATACCGTGGTGTTGGCGGTAAAACAAAAGCCGAAGTTGATGGGTATGTTAATGAATTTAAATCTGCACCTACTCAATTTGGTGGCCGCGGTATCTATGGTTCCGGAACTTATACGGCCGAAAACCGTGGAGTAGCGCAACATTTTTCTGAAGCCAACGGCGCTAAAAATGGAGAGTTACACGCGTTTGGGCGCGTTATGGATATGGCTATTAACCCTAAAGCAAAAATTGTTGATTATGATGTAATCTCTAAAGCGACTAAAGGCCAAGTCGAAAAATTGCGTAAAACAAGCGGCGCGATGTATCTAAAGGAATATGCTAAAGCGCTTAAAATTATTGCCAAAAAAGAAGGCATAAGTATTAAAACAGATGAATACGGAAGAAAAGTTCTTGATACTGACAAGTTCATAGTTCGGGAAACAAACGAATACGGCAACACACGCATAGATTACGATAAATCTGATTTTGATTCAGTAAGCCGCATTGATAAAGAATTACAGGCTTTAACAAAAGAATTTTTAGCCAAAACCGATTATGAAAAACTTGCATTTATGGCCGATGAAGGGCTATATGTAAACGTAGGAAACCGGGCCGCGCTTGAAGGCGTGGACGTGATTCGTGTGCCTAAACCTGAATATAGCAGGGATGATAGTGGTAACCTATCTGATTATTACATTGTTCTTAATAGAGGTGCGATTGCGGTGAGAGAATGAGTTTAGAAACATCTGCCTTTTTGTCTAAACGCGCCGCTTTATTGATGCCATTAGTCAATTCTGAATTTAAGCCAAAAGTCTTTGATGCTGTTACAAAAGTTGATAACGTCAAAGATGTAGCCCAACCTTACAAAACTTGGTTAAATGATTTTTCTACAATTCCTGCAAATGCCAAATGGCTTACACCGGAACAAGAAATGAAAAAAGACAATCCCCCATTTTCAAAAGAAATAATGGATGCTTTAAAACAACGTAACGCCACTAAGGAGAAATAAATGGCTTTCAACCATATTAACGCCGCAACCCAAACAACAGCAACACCGCTTCTTAAAATCATACAAACCGCTAGACCGCTAACGCCAATTACTGTTTACAACGGCCACAGCGCGTCTATTTTTGTAGGCGATGCGACTATTGCAACATCGGGTGCAACCATTGGCCGCACTATTCCCGCCGCATCATCACAGACATTTTATGTAAATGGCGGCGATATTGTTTACGCTATTTCAGCCGCCGCATCTGCCGCCGGCGCTATTGTTATTACCTACTCGGCATAAGGAGAAAAAATGGCAATGGATTACGCAACAAGTTATGCGGCTATCGTTAAGTATGACAAAAACGACGACGGTACTCTTATGGTTTACGGCAAAGCAACAGACGACACCTTAGATTTGGACTCGCAGATTTGCGACCCTAAGTGGCTAGATACTGCGATGCCACAATGGTTCAAGTCCGGTGGAAACATTCGTGAAATGCACGGCCCGAGCGCCGCAGGTATTGCTAAAGAATATGAAGCCAAATCAGACGGACACTACATTGGCGTTCATGTTGTAGACCCATTAGCCGCCAAGAAAGTTGAAACCGGTGTGTATCAGGGTTTTAGTATTGGCATCAAATCACCACGCGTTGTGCGCGATACAAAAGCCGCAAATGGTCGTATCGTAGACGGGTCAATAATTGAAGTCAGTTTAGTTGATAGACCCGCCAACCCGTCAGCCAAATTGATTTTGGCTAAGTCAGTAGAAGGCGAAACAAGTTTGGTTCATGTAGAAGAACTGCATGAATACAAAGCACCACTACCAACAGAGGTAGCAAAGATGAGCGCGAAAGGTTCAAAGATGGAAACAATTAAGCAAATTGAGGAATTGGCTAAGTCTTTGACAACAGTTGATTCAGCAAAGTTTGACGCAACATTATTCGATAACGCACGTCGTGCGCTCGCGGAACTTATTGCCGCTGAAGCATTAGAAATGACTGAAGGACATGATGAGCGCAACTCACTTGCATCACTTGTTAATGCAGTTTACAATTTAATGTCATGGTACGAAGGTGAAGCCGCTGAAGGCGAAGTTGCAGAAATCGAAGAAATCGTAGCGGATAAGTCCGTTGCAGTTGAAGATTGTGCAGACGGAGATTGCGGTAAATGCGATAAATGCAACAAGGCTGTTGAAGCCGATGATGCAGTAGACGCAGAAAAAACAACTGAAGCCGATGAAACAGTAGTTGCTGAAGAAGCACCTGTTGCGGTTGAAGAAGAATTGCCTGTTGCTGAAGAAGCACCGGCAGTTGAAGAAGTTTCTGAAGTTGAACCTTCAGATGTTACATCTATTGAAGATGTAGTAGAAAAAGCCGTTAAGAGTGCTATGAAATCAGTTGAAGCCGAGATTGCTTCACTACGGGCGGATAAAGAGGCCGCAGTAGAGAAGTCAGTAAAACTTGAATCTGACCTAGCAACGGCATTATCTAAATCAGTTGCAGGTGGGCCTAAGCGCACCGCAACTAAATTGTCAGACGAAGCAACAAATGATGCGCTTGTAAAAGCCGCAACATATAAGGCCAAGGCTGACGCAACAACCGACCCTGTTCTTGCTAAGGGATACCGCGCTTTGTATGCAGAATTTCTTACTAAAGCAACTCCAACAGCAAGCAACTAATAACACACTTAACGAAAAGGGATAAAACTTATGGCACAAATGCCTAAAGCAAGCGACCTGTTCGGTGATGTAACACCACGCGAAGCGGCTGAACTTCAAGAATCATATCTTGGAGAACTTAACAAGTCTTTCGCTAATGCTTCACACACACCGGGCATGGCACCACAAGTAGACCCAATGGCACAGATTGAAGCACTTGTTGCAAACAAGTCACTTTCACCTGACGCAGTTGGCGCACTAAACACAGCACTTGCATCACAGCGCGCAATTTCTGCTGACATTGCAAAAGAAATCACAACAACATCTCCACTTTCAACATCTTTCGCGGCGTTCGACTTGGAAGCACCTGCAAAGTTGCTTACACCACGTCCAACACCATTGCGTAACAAGATTGTTCGTAAGAAGGGTGTCGGTACTTCACACCGCATCAAGCGCATCACAGGTTACACAGGTACAGGTACAGGTGGACAGGGAAACATCTGGCCGGGTATCACGCAGACCACTCAGAACAACTTTGCTCCGGGTGCATCTACACCACTTATGTACGAGCGTGGGCCACAGATTTCGTACACAGCGGATGATTTAATTCTTCCGTACAACTCTTACTCACTATCTGACCAAGTTTCATTCGATGCAAACTTCTCAGGTATGGGTTACCAAGACCTACGCCAACTTTCATCAACTTCAACTCTATACGCAACAATGCTTATGGAAGAACGTATGATGCTTATGGCTCGCGGTACAGCAAGCGGATACTCAGGCGCACTAGCGGCTCCTACAACAGTAACTCTTACTTCACCGGTAGCAACTTCAGGTCAAGTTGCACTAGCAGGAACAACATATTATGTTTATGTAACTTCAGACGCGGGCGCGTTTGGTCAGTCAGTTGTTTCAACTGTTCAGTCCACCGTAGTCGCCACAGGAGACGTTCTACAAATTGATGTATCAGCCGTATCAGGTGCCATTGGTTACCGTGTTTATGTTGGTACAACAACAGGCGTTGCTAACTGTACTTATCAGGGTCGCACAACTTCAACTACATTTGTAGTTCAAGGTGCTTCATCTACAACAACAGCGGGCAACACAGCGCCATACACAACAACAGGCGCACTTGCTTCAACAGCATCGGCCGATACATCTGCATACGCAACAGGTTATGATGGAATTCTTCCAACAGTTCTTAACCCTGCTATTTCAGGTGCAATCAACACAATCAACTCAACATTTAGCACCGCTAATCCGGGCGCTGAATTCCAAACTGTATTCGGTACACTTTACGAAAACGTAAAGGGTGACCCTGACGAAATCCTACTTAACGGTGCAGACCGTAAGCAATTGTCTGACACAATTAAGAACGGTTCAACAGCAAATTACCGTTTGACACTTGCACAAACAGAAACCGGCGATTATGTCGGCGGTGCTGTTATCGGTGCATTGAACAACGAAATCACAGGCAAGATGGTAAACCTAACAGTTCACCCATGGTTGCCACAGGGCGTTGCACCTGTTCTCTCATACACACTTCCAATTCCTGATACTGAGGTATCAGATGTTTGGGCTAACGTGCTTGTACAAGATTACATGGGTATTCAATGGCCTGTAAATCAATTCTCATACGACTTCTCTACATACTTCCGCGGTACTTTTATGTGCTACGCGCCTGCATGGAACGGTGTTGTTTCAGGAATTGTTTCTGCTTAATCTTCTTCCTCTTTCAACGGAGTAAAAGAACAGACCTGAGTATGTCTGCAAAAACTGCTCACCAAACAAAATGATTCCCTTTCGTCCAACGGCAGGACAACAGCCTTTGAAGTTGTGAATCATAGTTCGAATCTATGGGGGGAAGCACATGTCAAAGATTATTGGCCCAAAAGGTATGCGCGAATTATCTGTTGCGACTAAAGATGGTCAAAGAGTTTTAAAGGCTGGCAAGGATGGCATGTTTAATGTCACCGACCCGAAACTAATTAAAAAACTGAAGGCTGAAGGCTTAGGCGAAGCGAGTGCGGGCGGCGTAACAAACGCCAAAGGTTTCCCATGCAAATCGTGTGGGTTCGGTTCCTTTTTCAAAAAGTGTTCTAAGTGCGGAGAGATAAATGGCTAACGGTTACGGTCACACAACACAGTTAATGACAATTCCTTATTTGACACTAGAAGAATATAAAAGCGCACCAACCGCAATTGATTTAGACAATTTAGTTTTTAATTCACAAGACCCTGACGTTCAAGACGCTGAGTTACATAATGTAATTACTCGCGCTTCGTCATGGATTGATACCTATTGTAATCAAGTTATTGGCGCAACGCTTGAAACCGAACAACAGCGTTCCCGTATTAGTACAGATGGTTCCATACGCCTGCACCCACGCTTTAGCCCTATTATTGCGCTTACAGATTTTAACTACGGTTATCCGACTAACATGGCGGCGCTAGGCGATTGTTCGGTTGCATGGATTGAGGACTCGGAAATTATAATTCCAAATGCCACTTTAGGCTCATGGACTTCACAAGGCCCACTTTCGTTTGGCTCATATAACGGCGGCCCTAGCAATCAAGTATTTTTGAAATACACATACGTTGCAGGTTATACAAATACAGTAATTGTTGTAGCCGTTGCCGGTGCAAGTAGCCTGACAGTTGAAGATGGAACCGGTGTTACAATTGGGCAAATGCTTACAATTTATGATGGCATGAATACTGAACATGTTACCGTTGCCGATACTTATGTATTTGGTAGCACAACTATCCCGCTTACACGCGTGTTAGTATCCGACCACCTTCCGGGTACATCTATTAGCGCGTTACCACCGGCCATTAAAGAAGCCGCAATTCTTATTACAACTGCGTTCTTAAAGGTTCGTGGCGATAGTTCAATGACCATGATGGTTACAACTTCACCAACTATTGCAACGCCGGGGTCAGAGAAATATGGCGATGAGTTAGCACTAGCAACACGCTTGCTTAGTTCTTACCGCAGGGTTCGATAAATGGCTAATCTTGCACCGGTTGGCCGCGCACAAGTACGACAGACGTTATTTAACTTTATTAACCCGCCGAATGTTGATGGGATTAACCAAGTATTTACATCGTTACCTAAGCGTATTGATTTTCAAGTTAATGCCTTGCCTAGCCAACAAAGTCGCGTTGCCGCGGTTATCTTTATTGAATCCGAAACCGAAACGCGTATTGCAGTAGGCGGCGCGCATAGCGGTTGGAAGCGTATTGATTACAGCGTAGTTATTCAATTGTTTCAACATTCATTGTCGCGTTCGGCTGAAGAAGCAATGGACGATTTTGATTATGTTATTGACGCGTTAAAAGAACGCTTACGGTCAGACCATAATCTTGGTGACCCAAGCGGTTACCTTGTATGGCAAGGTGCTGAACCAATTATTGATGTTGCTTACGGTGAACCATTATCCCAAAAAGGTACTGCAACCGAAACATGGGCATCATTACGTTTTATCATTACACAAATGATTCAAGCATAGGAGAAGCAATGGTTACATTTATCTATAAGGGCGAAGGTGAACGCGTTTTCCCTAGCATTGGGGTAACCGTAAAATCCGGAGAACATTTTGAAGCGTCGAGTGACTTTACTTCACCTGACGTTTTGCAAGTAAAAATAACTAAGGCAACACCTGCCGTAACTAAGGAGAGTGAATAATGACAGTACAAAATACCGCACGGAGTTACTTAGGTATTGCTAAAGAAACAACTAAAGGAACTCCGGTAGCACCAACTGATTTCATCCCTGTTGCATCGTCAAAGATGAAACCTGCCGATGTAATTGGTGAATTGCTTGCGTCCGATATGGCGCAAGGTTCGCTGGTTAAAAATTATGCTTACGTTCAAGGCCGTAGTAATTCAACCTACGATTTTGGTGGGCCGGTTTATGCCGACACAATTGGTTATGCAATTGCGGGCGTACTTGGTAGCGTAACGACAACAGGCGCTTCAGCACCTTATACGCATGTAATCAGCCTAAAGAACGCGTCAGCAACAGCCGCAGATGCGCAACCGACAGCGTTTACACTCACAGACTTTTATGCCGCCAATGTGCGCGCATACCCGGGTATGCAATTCTCTGACTTTTCAATGAAGTTTACCGCAGATGGTTTACTTGATTATGATGCAAAGGGAACAGGCTGGCTATCGGCCACAGCATCAACCCCAACGCCAACTTTTTCAACCGTACTTCCAACACCTGTTTGGCAAGCAACGGTTTCAATTGCTGGTTCAACTGTTTCAAATTCAGTTGATGGCGAAATTACAATGACACGTCCGGCAACACCTATTTTTGGACTTGCAAATACTAAAGACCCGTACCAAGTATTTCTTGGTGCGCTTGAAACTAAGGGCAAAATCAAGTTTGTTATGGAAGCGGATACGGAACTTACTCGCTACCTTACAAATACACAGCCTGCAATTACGCTTAACTGGTCACAAGGTGCAGGCGCAACGGCAACTCAAATCGCATTTACAATTACAAAAGGTGCTTACACAGCGGCAGTTATTGACCGTTCAAAAGACTTTGTTGAAATTGATGTTGATATTAACGCAATTGGTAACACTACCGATGCAGGTTCAACCGGCGGTTATTCAAACATTAAGTGGACGCTACAAAATGCAAAGGCTTCAGGTACTTATCAGTAACCTGAGATAATGTTGGCCGGAGTAGGCCGCCTTCCCCTACTCCGGTTCAACCTAAAACCCACGAAGGCAGATGGAAGGAACCATGTCTAAAACAATTACATTACCAAGCGGGGCTACCGTTGAAATGCGTGAGCCGCACACAATGCTTAAAAAAGACCGCGATAAAGTTTTGGCAATCGCTAGCGAACAAGATACCGATTTAATGCAATCGGTGGCATTGCAAGATGGACTTATTTCGGTATCTGTTCTCAACTGGTCGTTTGATTTAGTACCGCCAAACATTAAAGTTACTTCACTTGGTGACCTGACATTAGCCGATTACCAAGCACTTTCAAATGAAGCATTAAAAGCGCAAGATTATTTATTTCCTGCATTAGAAACAGGAAATCAAAATGACCCAAAAGCCCCTACCGCCAACTCCAACGATTAAAAGATTTATTGCTTGGTAGTTCGCGGCATGAAGATATGGAATACCCTGACGCGTATTGGGAGTATTACTTATGCGCAAAAGAATTTGGCTGGACACCTGAACAAGTAGATAATCAACCTGCACATGTAATTGCGTGGGTATTAGCAATAAACAATGTGGTAACGGAAGTGGAAAATGAGCGAAAGTGATAACTTGCCTGAAGTCTTAGCGGCTTTGCGTATCACAAAAGAACGCTTTGATTTACAAGTTGGGGCCGCCGCTTACGAAATATCGCAAGCACTTGAAGGTGCGGCAAGGCGACAAATTGTAGGTGACCGTAAGAACAAACCTTATCCCGCTGAATCAGGTAAACCGCCTATGAACGTAACAGGTGATTTGCGCCGAAGCATTAAAGGAAAAAGTAGCCGCGTTGGATTTGGTATTTATGCCGCTGAAGTTGGCGCATACATGGTTTATGCGCGAGCAGTTGAGTTAGGTGGCGCACCTACTTGGACAAACGGCCAACATTTTCCATACTTGCAACCGGCATTAGAACAATTTAGACGCACTAATTTAATTAAAACAATACTTGTCAAACATCTTAGGAGGGCATAATGAGTGATATTCCACCATTAAATGTACGCGTAAACATTGATGCTTCAGGTGTACAGGCAGGTGTTGCTAAAGCAACCGCCGGCCTTGAACAAATTAGTGGACAATCTAAAAGATTAACTAGCACAATGAGTAGTCTTAAAACTACAATGCTTGGTGTTTTTGGTGGTCAATTACTTACAAGTGCCGTGATGATGGTAGGGCGTGAATTGAACGCCATGAAACAAGAAACAATTGACCTTCAAGCATCTAGTGAAAGATTAAGTCAAGCGTTAAATGGCGTTGGCATTACAAGTGAAAAAGCACAAAAAGCGGTTTGGGATAATGCAGACGCGTACTATTCATTAGGTTTTCAAGGTTCCGAAGCCGTTACTGCTATGGGTACTTTAGTTACCGCTACGGGTGATGTAACGCAAGCAAATAAGTTAATGGCTATGTCTGCCGACCTTGCCCGTTACAAGCATATTGATATGGAATCAGCGGCCAAGATTCTTGCACGTGGTACGCAAGGTTCCGCTAAGGCTTTTAAAGAATTAGGCATTACCCTTGATTCTACTTTACCTAAGAATCAAGCCATTACTAAGGCCTTTGATGAATTAAATAAAAAGATTGGCGGGCAGGCACAGGCTTACACAAAGACTTTTGCTGGTCAGATGGCTATTCTTAAAGAAAAGTTTGACAATATTGCACAAGCAATTGGTGCAGTTGTGTTGCCGGTTCTTACAAGATTAGTTGCATATTTAGGCACGGCGTTTACTTGGATTCAGCAAAACTCAACTGCACTTCAAGTTTTTATTGGAATACTTGTAGCAGTTGCGCTTGCAATGAAAGGTGTCGCATTGTGGCAGGCAATCATTGCCGGCATAAATCCTTTTACTTACATTATTCTTGGTGCTGTTGCACTTGGCGTTGCGTTTGTTGCTTTGTGGAATAAATTTGAATGGTTCCGTAAGGCTATGGCAACAGGTTTAGCGGTTCTTGTGGCCGCGGTTGGTTATCTTGTTGGTGGTATTGCTAAACTTTTGGGAGTTTTATCGCATGTACCGGGAATGGGATTTTTAAAAGGAATTGCCGAAGGTGCAGACAAAGCCGCTAAATCAATTGGTAATGTAGCGGATAGTATTGAAGGCCTTAGTTCCAAAAAAATGACGGCTCCAAAGTTTCCAAAAATTGTAGGCGGTATTGTTCCGGGTAACGCAACAGGTATTACGGGAAACGTCTCAGGTGGTAATGCGGCAGGCAAAGGCGGTGGTGGTGGTGGCGCAACTACGGTTCAATATGTAACCGTGTATGCTTCAAACACTAACGACATTGCTAAGAAATTATCTAAGGCCGCTAAGAATGGTACGCCGATTGGTGGGGGTAAATAATGACATTGGCTAACTACACCTTCATTTTCAACGGTTTAACAATTGGTGCTGGCACAAATTATTTAGTTACTAATGTTGAAGGTTTGGGCGGTACCGCACCGTTGCGTATTCAAGACGACAATCGCGGATACCTTGATGGTTCATACACAGGGCGCGATTTTTATGATGAACGCACCGTTTATATTGATGTAACCGTTTTAGGCGATTCAACAACAACCGCGCAAACTAATTACAAAAACCTACAAGTTGCCTTTGCACCACAAGCACTTGGTTATTATACCGACCCTACTGGCTACACGCCTTCCGCTGACCAATTACAAATGTTTCAATTTAGACTTAACGCTAACACCGGAGATAAACAAATGTTTGGCCGTAGCCGCGGTTTAACAACACCTATTGACGCGGATTTTGCTTATGGTTACATCCAAACGCGAATTGTAATGTCTTTTCCTGACCCGCGTTATTATGACAATGTTGCAACAACAGTTACCGGTACAAGTATTTCATTGACAAATACTGGTTGGGCTATTAGTTGTCCAACTATTATCTTAACAACTTCCGCCACTAGCGGCACTATCACAAACGGTAGTACCACAATGAATTTTGCTAGCATGGCAACAGGAAAAGTTATGGATATAGATTTATTAACACGCATTGTTTATTACGATACATACCCTACGCGCAATATTTTAACAGCGGCTTCAAACGGATGGTTGCAACTTAATCCTGCAAGCACATCAACTTGGACAAGCACAATTGGTTCCATGACTGTTGTTTATAGAAACGCTTACATCTAATGGCGTATGCAGAATTTCGATATGTAACAACTAATTTATATCAACCGGGCAGTACGGCCAACCCAATTATTTCTGAATTGCCATTTACCGGAGTTAATTTTACTTCACAATTAAATTCAGTTGGTACGTTTCAAGGTCATGTACTTTTGTCAGGCATTAACTCGGGGCCATCAAACGCTTATGATGGAACAATTCCCGGTAAAACTATTTTGTGGGTTCTTTATACTGACCCCGTAACTTACACAAGCGTTCCCGTTTGGTCAGGGGTTATTTGGGCGCGTGAATATGATTCGGCATCGCAAACATTAAGTATTAGCGCGCAAGAAATGATTAGCCTGTACAACCGCCGGCGTATTAGCACTACTAAAGATTATTCGGTAAATCCTTTAAATGTTAATGGTTATGACCCCGCTTATATCGCATACCAACTTATGTTATATGCTGAAGGTTTGACACATGGTAAAACAGGTTTGACTTACAATAGTGCCACTACGGCTTATTTAACAAAAAAACTTTACAACGGTTATGAATTAAAATCCGTGTACCAAGCAATCAAAGATTTAGCGTCTAATTACTTTGATTTCAAAATTAAACCTTTAGTTATTGGCGGAACTTTAGTCAATCAATTTATGATAGGTTCCCCGCTTGGTACGATATACAGTACAACTTCGCTTACTGCCACGGTATTTCAATTTCCGGGCAACCTTGTTGAATACAAGTTTCCTGAAGATGCTTCAAGTGCGGCTAACAAACTTTACGGTTTGGGCTACGGCGCAAACAATACAAAGGTATTAGCGACAGCAATTGACCCGTCAAAGATTACAAGCGGCGACTGGCCTTTGTTGGAAGATAGTGCTAGTTATACAGATGTTGGCGATTTGCAATTACTTAAAGATTTAACGCTTGGACAATTAAACGCAACTTCGTATCCACCTACAACAATTGAAGTTGTCTTACCACCTTACATTGACCCAATTTACCCATCGTATAATGTTGGTGACCAAGTTCGTTTAAATATCAAAGATGATTATTTTCCGGCTGGAATTAATTTTGGTAATAACAGCGACCCATTACGCATTATGGCTATTAGCGTTTCCCCGGGTGAGAATGGGCCAAGCCGGGTTACTATTACATTAACTAGACCACTTGCGGCGGGAACGGTGTCCTAATGGCATTTGTGAACTTACCACCTAACTTACAAGATATGTTTTATAGCATTACTGACCGTATTGCTAAACTAGAAACAGGGCCTAATGCCGCGGCTTATTCTGCACAATCAGCACAAACAACCGCGCAATCAGCGCAATCAAGTGCGCTGTATTCTCAATCGGTTGCAACACAAGCGCAAATTCAAGCAATCAACGCGCAAGTATCAGCCAACTTAGCCGCATCACAGGCGACTATTGCGCAATCACAGGCAACTATTGCATCATCACAAGCAACCGCGGCGCAAACTTCCGCTAACGGTAAAAACACAAATCGTTATTCAACGTCAGCACCGGGAACAACTGCAAACATTGTTGGTGATTTATGGTTTCAGTACGGAGTATCCGCGCCATACACAAACAAAGTTATTGCGCAATTTGTAGGAGCCGGCGGAACAACGTGGACTTCAATGCCAATTTCCGGACTTGTAGTTACCAACATTGACGCAGGTTCAATTACAACCGGAACACTTAGCGCAATTCAAATTACTGCCGGTTCGGGCGCAACAACATTTTCAGTTAGTCCTACGGGATATATGCAAGCAAATGGTGCATATATTATTGGAAACATTACAGCAACTAGCGGAACATTTTCTGGAAGTATTTACGCCGGTTCAGGTGCTTTTGGAACTCTTAGCGGAAACACTTTAATTAGTGGTTGGTCAATTGGTTCAAATGGTATTACAGGTGTTGGTTCAGCGACTATTACCGGCGGTTTAATTAGCGGTTCAAGTATTAACATTGGTAGCGGCGCGTTTACGGTTAATAGTGCGGGCGCTTTATATGCAAGTAGCGCAACAATCTATGGAACTATTTATGCAAGTTCGGGTTCATTTAGCGGTTCGGTAACTGCAACAACCGGAAGTATTGGTGGATTTGTTCTTAGTAATAATTATATTGGTGACCCTTCAACAAGTTATGGCATAAATTCTTTAAATGGTTTTGCAACTTTTTCTATAACGGGTGTCAGCGGGTTGATTTCTTCAGGCGGCGTATCAGCGGCAGGTGAACTTAACGCGCAAAAAGCAATACCTTTTACGGTAACAGCGCAACCTAATTGTTATATTACAACCGCAGGAGATATTCGTAAATCATCTTATACTGTTCCTTCTTCAATACGATACAAAGAAAACATTACCGATATTTCTAATGTTTATGAAATAGACCCGAAGTTATTGTTGCAAGTTCCTGTTAGGGCGTTTACATATAAAGACGGAGTATTGCCCGAAAACGAAGATAGACAAGGTATGCAAATTCCGGGTTTTATTGCTGAAGAACTTGAAAAAATCTACCCAATTGCAGTTGTATATGTTGATGGGGAAGTTGAAACATACAACGACAGATACATTGTTCCGGGATTACTTGCACTTATTCAAGACCAAGAAAAACGTATCAAACTACTGGAAGGCAACTAAATGGAAGTACATATTGACGAAGTGTTAAAACACATGCGAGAACTTATTGGCACACAAGCCCAAGAAATCGCCGTACTTAAAGCAACGCTAGAAACACAACCACCATCAACTAACCCATAACCCGAAAGGGCGCAAAATGTCGTCAGACGTAGCCACAATTATCTATTCGTATTTCTTTGTAGGTGCGGCCATTGCCGCAGGTGTTGGCATGATTGCCCGACACTATGTGCGAATTCAAACCGAACAACTAAAAGAACAACTGAATAAGATTATGTACGCGCTTTACAATGATGGCAAAACTGGCCTAATCAACAAGGTAGACCAACTAATTGAAAACCAACAATGTATTCGGGTAGATGTGGAAGTGCTAAAGGCTAAGGCGGAACAATGAGTGAAAAAAGTCAAAACGGTTGGGCCGCTAGTAAAGACCCAAACGAAATTCACATAAAGGCTTTTCCTGTTGTTGGCACACATATCCACTTGCGTTGCCAAGCAACCGCCGGCGTTATCCTTGCCGCTTTTGCAGGTGAATTTAATGCAACGGTTGAAAAACTTGAAGGCGTTACATTTGATGATTGGAGTTACGCGTACCGACCTGTTCGTGGCAAGACAACAGGATTATCTAATCACGCGTCAGGTACGGCCATTGACCTAAATGCGGTTAAACACCCATTAGGTAAACAACATACTTTTACCGGCCCACAAGAAGTAATCTTGAAGGCGTTGGTAAAGAAATACGGAATACGGTGGGGCGGAAGTTATAAAGACCGCATTGATGAAATGCACTTTGAAATAATCGAATCACCTACGCAAGTCAAACTACGCATCAACAAGTTAGGGCTAAAATGAAAAAACTATCTGACAAACAAATTAAAGCAATTAAGGATTACGGATTGGCTATTGTTGCCGCCGCGGTAACTATGGGCATCTCTTTGCTTACAGATTTAGCGCCACAATACGCAATTGTTATTGGAGCGCTTGCCATGCCATTAACTAAATGGGCTAACAAAAACTCTAAAGATTATGGCGTAGGTTCAGAATAATTAGACACGCTTAATTGCCCCACCTTGCCTAACAGCGGGGTGGGGCTTTTTTGTTGTATCATTTTACTACTCTAACGGAAGGTATAACGATGGCATTAGCGGATTCGTTAAAGGAAGCGGCAGACAGCGCACCTAGAAATTCCACTTGTTCAATTTTTAAGATTAAGCAAAAGATGAACAAGGAAGATTTGGTTACATTTGAAGCCGTACTTTATGACCGTTCCGTTAAGGCTTCAGTTTTAGAACGGGCTTTGAAAAAAGAAGATATTGATTTACAACAAGGAACAATTACGCGTCACCGGAACGGCGGGTGTAAGACCTGTGGCGCTTAAAGATTCGCTAGGAGAAGAACAGGCTAAAGAACAAGTCGAATTAGAAACCGCTGAATTGCGCAAAGCGCTTTTACAAGCGCAACGACAACTAGCCAAGATTAAAATACGCAACGATGAATTAGTTGTTGCAACCCACCGCGGAGCCTATGAAGCAATGTTGGCATTAGGCAAAGTTGAACCTGTACCCGCGCCTAAAATTGATAAGCGCAAAGTAAAAGCCGAAGTTGCATTAGTTCATTCAACCGACTGGCAGGGTTCAAAAGTCACATCGTCATACGACAGCGAAATAATGCGCCAACGCGTATTGCAATTTGCTGACAAGATTGTGCATCTTACGGAATTACAGCGCGAGCATCATCCTGTTAAAGAATGTGTAGTGATGTTTGGCGGCGATATGGTCGAAGGTTTGTTTAACTACCCCGCGCAATTGTGGCAAATTGACAGTAGTTTATTTGGGCAGTTTGTAAATGTATCGCGGCTTTGTGTGGACTTTGTTCGCGTCATGCTTGCTAACTTTGAAAAGGTAACTGTTGTCGCTGAATGGGGTAATCATGGCCGCATCGGTGGAAAACGCGCTGAAGTTCCTAAGAGCGATAACGTGGACAGAATGGTTTATGAAATGAGCCGTCAATTGTTAGCAAATGAAAAACGACTGACATGGGAAGATTGCCCTGAAGATATTCAAGAAGTTGAAGTTGGAAATTATCGCGCTTTGTTAATGCACGGTGACGAATTAGGCCGGTCAGGATTTGCTTCCCCTGCGGCTTGGATTGCCGGCGCTAATAGATGGAAAGCCGGAGCGCATGATTACGATTTCCATGATATTTATTTGGGCCATTATCATCGCCACGCACAAGAACCAATTCAAAAGCATTACAACATTTATTGGACAGGTTCTACCGAATCAGATAACAGATACGCACGTGATTCAATGGCCGCAAGTGGTATGCCGTCACAACGATTGCATTTTATTGACCCGGTTAAAGGTCGCGTAACTGCTAACTATCAGGTTTGGTTGGATTAATCTTTTTTAAATTCCAAATAAAAACCTTTTAAATATTCGTTTTCAAATGTCCACATACCATCGGTTAAATCTGCATTTAATTTATTGGCAAAGTTCCATGCGCTACCTTGCGTTTTCCAATACTTTGTTTCGCCATTTGCATCTTTGTAAGTAATCATAATTAATTACCCATTCCATCCGTATCGAACAATTTCATTACATTCTTTTAATGTTTTAAATGTTCCAACTGTTAATTGCATTGTGGCGTTAATGTGTTCAGTTAATACATAACCAACTTCATTTTTTTTTGCTGAATAATTTCCATAACGGTCTTGGTAAAAACCTTTTTGTACTGTTTGCTTTAACATTTTTTGCCCCTATCTTTATGAAGCCTGTTTGCTTCATGTCTTAATCATAGGACATACCTTACGGTTTGTATACTTCTACCGTGTTGCGTACACCACATTTTCTATCGAACAGATGTTCGGGGTTTTAGTCGTTCCGGAGCCTAAGAAGCGGGCAGAATACGGCTTAGTTACAGCCGTTCCTTCACCTGAAGTTCTCGGTATAGAAATCGGGGGATTGCTCCCAATCGCGCCATGTATGGGTTCAGATTGATAGGAAAGCCCTAGGCGATTCGTTTTAAGGCTTCTGAAGCCATTCTGCCGGTTGCGGTATCCGGCCCGTTTGTTTAAGTAGACAAAGAAAAGAAACGCCATCTAACGGCGGTTTACGCGGGTACTGGCCGCGCTCAGGGTTCCTTGCACATTCAACCCGGATAACGAAAAAAGAATAGCACATAAAAAGACCCGGGGCGTGTGCAAGAAGCCATACGACTTCACCCCGGGTCTTTAGGCGTTTCTGCCCGTCTCAGATAGTACCTGATTATCGAACATCCGTTCGGGCAAAAATGTGACGAACGCCACACCTTAAATGGCACATAAACCGTAAGGTATGCAGTACAGTTCAACCATAAGAACTAAACGGGTTCTTATTAAAAACAAAGGGGCAACAAAATGTTAAAATGTAACAATTGCGCGGCACGTGTTGATGTATTGGCTCACCAAATTCGCGGCACTCAAACTGTAATCATTTGTTTAGATTGCGCTGACCGTTATTACCAAGACCAACTTACAAAGTCTTTGATTGCTAAAGAAAAAGTAGGTGCTTAATATGACAACAACATTTATTAACTGCAATGCTGAAACAATGATTGCGCAAATTGGTCGAATGAACATTATGGGAATTTCAGGCGGTCGCATCACAGTTCGTGAAACCGGAGTTACATTGCCTGTTGCCCGTGGATATTCAGTAACAGTAGATTTAGCCGCTAACTATACTTACACAGTACGCCGCGTTTACACACGCGCCGGCAAGGTATCAATCAAAGGTGAATACACAAATGTTTATTGTGATGATTTAAATGAACGCACTTACGAAGCATCTTGCTACGTAAATATTGAAATGCCGAAGGGGGCATAAGGAATGGCAAAAGAATATAAAGGGCCGCTGGATTACATTGACGTTGCAACACGCATTGTTGAATTCCGCGAAAAATATCCGACAGGTTCATTACAACAACACGATTTAAAATTTGTTGTTGTTAATAATAAAGATTGGGTTGTTTACACAGCCGCCGCATACCGCACACCCGACGATGTTCGTCCGGGTATCGGTACAGCATGGGAACCAATTCCCGGGCCAACATCTTTCACCCGTGATAGCGAAGTGCAAAACGCAGAAACGGCGGCATGGGGTCGCGCAATGGTTGCCGCACTTGCAGTTGATACAAAAAAGGGCATCGCATCATCTGAAGAAGTTCGCAACCGTGCAGAAAAGTCACCTGACAAACCGGCAATTGTTACAACGTACACACCTGAACAAATTGATTTAGCAATTGATGCAATGGGTCAGGTTCCCGATGTTGCCGACATGGAAGAACTTAAAAACTTTTATACAGGTGCGCAACAAGCCGGTCTACTTCACGTTCCGGTAAATGGTCAAACACTTAATGTACTTATTACTAATCGTAAAAAAGAATTGGAGATAATCTAATGCGAACACCTAGATATTATTTAATCCGGCGAATTGTGCGTTATACAATTTGGATACCGATTGCTTTGTATTGCTTTGTTGCAATTATTGTAGGATGGGCGAACGCAATATGAGCCACCCGGAAGGCCGCCTAGTTGCTATTCAACAGCAAATGTTTTTTGCTCAAATGCTTGCTGAAAAAATGGACATGGAAACCGAAACCATTTTACGCAAACTTGCTATTTCAGGTTTGGGTTTAACGCTAGATGTAAACGAAATAACCGTGGATGCCGCGGCAGTATTACCAAACATCAATAAGTACAAAGCGCAAAAACGTTTGCAGGTGGTGCCAGAATGAGCATTACACCTATGCAAATTGAAAAACGTTTAACTGATTTATCACGCGAAATTGAAGAAGCGCATAAAGATTTAATTGCCGCCGAACAGGTTTACCATATAGCAAAAGCAAACCTTGAAATTTCAATGGCTCGCGCTCGCATGTCAGTTAGTCACCCGGACATTAAACTTACAAGCGTTCAACGTGAAGATGAAGCACTTATTCAAAATGCCGAACAACACATGAATTTGGCAATAGCCGAAGCACAAGTAAAAGCGGCCCGGGCTAATGCAAATCGTATTCGTACACAAGTAGACATTGCGCGTTCAGTTAGCGTAAGCGTTCGTTCAAGTATGGAGGTTGGCTAATGGATGTTTTTGGACTGTTAAAGACCGCGCTAACGGAAAACGACAAAGCCCGTGAGCGTTCCTTACAAACTGAAATTGGTGCATCATCCGTTTATGGTTGCGCACGTCAGGCATGGAGCATTATCCACCAACAAGAAAAGGTCAATAAAAATACCGAATCACTTGCGGCCATTATTGGAACGGCGGTACACGCAACGCTTGCCGAAGCAATGAAGCAAGCCGATACGTTTGACGATTTTCTTATTGAAGAAGAATTTAAAACGCCTGACCTTAAAGGCCATGTGGATTTGTATATCAAATCAACCAAAACAATTATTGATTGGAAAACAACAACCAAGAAAAATATGCCAAAATTTCCAAGCGAACAACAAAAAATGCAGGTTCATTTATACGGATATTTAATTGAAGAAAATGGATACCCGGTTGAAACTGTTTCATTGTGTGCGATTGCCCGCGATGGATGGATGAAAGACGTAAAAGTTTGGGAAGCACCTTATGACCGCAATATTGCATTAGCCGGTATCCAATGGGTGCGAGATTTGCAAATGCAAGTTTCCCCACCTGCACCTGAACGACCACGCCAATTTTGCAAAGATTTTTGTGAATTTTATGATGAAACGGGGATAAACGGATGCGCGGGAAAATAAAAAGAAAAAATGTTGAATGGCACCGTGCATCATGTTTAGGCTTGGACACAGAATTATTTTATGAACACCGAACCGGTTTAATGGAACAAGGTTTGAGTATTCATCATCTTCGCCGCATTTGTGTTAGTTGCCCTATTCAGCGTGATTGTTTACAAATTGCAGTTGCCCACGAACCATTTGGATTTTGGGGCGGCCTTAGTGAAGATGAACGCCGACACATACACGCCGGGCGGCATCATACCCAAATCATTGATGCGCTAAGAAGGGATTTAAAAATGTTGAATATGAATTACCAAACCATTGTAAGTTTTGTTCAATCCATCGAACGCGACTTTACATACGCTAGCGAATCAAAATCCTAATGAATTGCAAATGCGAAAATGAAGATTACTTACGGCAAATAATCCGTGAAGAATTATCGCAAATGCGTCAGCAACATTTGAATAAAAATCAACCAACCGCTGACACACTTGTTGCGCTTTATATGGATAACTTTCCTGCCGATAGAGTTAAACCATCCGGGGCGCAAGTGGGAAGCAACATAAAAGTAATTTTGAAACAATTGCCGTATGAACAATTGGCGGCGTTGATTCCAATTCTTGCAACCGCTGGAAAACCAATAAGTGCGGCATGGCTCAATTGGGCTAAAGACCAAGTAGAACCAAAAGCAAAACTTGGCCCGGCAACACCAACACCACCAAAATTCATAAGTGAAGAAACCGTAAGAAACGATGCAACACCAATGCCGTTAAACTTTAGGGATATGGTTTTTAAGCGTTCTACGGGGGTTGTGAGCGATGAACAAGGTTAAAAAGTGTGGAGATATGCACCTGAATACATTACGGCGTGTCGTGGGTCACAGGGCTTATTAAGTGCATAAGTAATCTATCCTTATCTTACGAAAGGGGAACACATGACGAAATTTGTAGACGTATCCCATGTACAAGCCGGTGATGAACTGGTTATGAACCAAGTCCATTATGCCGTTGAATATGTAGAACCCAATGGAATTGCATTTGATATGCAGTTACAAAGCGAACAAGGCGGTAAGATTCGTAAATGCTTTACGGTGGGGGAAATGGTCAGCATCACTATTTGACAATTGCTTTTCGGGTTGAAGGCAAACCGATACAACAGGGGTCAATGCGGGCGTTTAATAACCGCGTAGTCCACAACAAAACAAAAGAACTTATGGCATGGCGGGGCGAAGTTGCGAAGGCGGCACATCGGGCTGGATGCACCCCAATTCAAGGCCCAATAGCAATCGCCATGAGATTCACCTACGAAAAGCCTAAATCGGTCAAACGGGAGTTTCCAACCGTTCCGCCTGACCTTGATAAACAAATTCGTTCAATCCTAGACGCGCTTACAGGCGTGGCATACGGGGATGATTCCCAAGTGACCCAAATTAGGGCAAGCAAGGAATATGGGCCGCCGGGGGTCAAAATTGAGATAACCGGGGGCTTTGAAACGTTATAAAACTGTTACCTAAAACACACCCTAAATGGTCAGCACCGTAAGGTATCGGGTGTATCTTTATCTTATTGAAGTTAAACGGACTTCATAAAACGAGAGGCAAGAAAATGAACAAAATTGAAAAACTTGAATCAGGCCGTTATACATACCGCGGCGTTTTAATTTTTAAAGATAAGCATTACGGATTTGCATACAGTTATTCAGTTCGCACCGATAGATATTGCCGCGCCGATAATTCATACCCTGTTACATTAAAAATGATTGCAGAAAAGATTGAACGCGATTTAAATAATAGCGGTGCTGTTGAAAACGGTCGAATTATTTTTGATTCACGCACCACAGCAAAGGCAGGTAACTAATTATGACAACTACAACAAGCCCACAAGCAATTAGCAGAATTCTTAATGCCGCAGGTATTACACGAAGCGAACTTCGCCGTGGTCGTATTTGCATGATGGCTTCAGAAGGATTTGAAGTTACAAAAGATTATTATGGAACGATAGTTGTTGATTACCGCAACCGTACAAGTTCAATGTTATCTTATGCAGATTTTCAATCAAAAAAGGAAGCGGCATTAACAAAGATTAATGAAGTTCTTACAGCAAAAGGTTATGCCGTTGTTCCAGGACCTCACGGTTTTATTGTACGAAAGGCAGGTAAGTAATCATGATTGAATCAACACCAAAACTTACAGTTGCGGGATTAATTGACCCTGTTTGTCCAAAATGCAAAACCGAAATGTATGGCGTTACTCAAATAATTTTAGGGGGCAAAAATAAACATTTTGCACAATGCCCTGATTGCAATTACAAAACGAAGGCAAAGTAATGTCTACCGCTGGCATTGGTTTAATTTGTGAACGCGGATATTGCGAAGAATTACAAACAAGCGAAAAAGCCGCCAACTACGGAATGTGTGATGGCCACTACAAAGGTTCATTATGGTATTGCGATGAA
>Ga0209668_10000180_pt1 | contig 26517 bp, 23 predicted proteins | sample FrelakmetPLP11PL_FD_187150 | JGI IMG/M metagenome (GOLD analysis project Ga0209668, IMG submission 187150) | Freshwater lake sediment microbial communities from the University of Notre Dame, USA, for methane emissions studies - PLP11 PL (SPAdes)... | ecosystem: Environmental > Aquatic >...
GCTCCTGCCGCATCTCTTCGCGGCGGCGGCGCAGCTGCATCTGGCCCGCGTGCAGCCCGGTCGCATTCCGCCGGAACAGCGACGGCGCGCGGCGGTGGTGGCGCTGCTGGCCTTCGCGGCCGTGCTGTTCTTCATGTACGGCTGCGGACCACAGATCGCCCTGTGGGGCTTCCTCGTGATCTTCGCCGGCACACCGATCTACGTCTGGCTGAGGACTCCCGGGAGCGGATCCCGTATCCTCTGAACGAACGAAAGAAAACCCGCACACATCATGATCGCATTGCTGTCCTTCGCCCTGGCTGCGCTCGGCGCCGCCGATACCCATCCCTTCGGCGTGCACGACATGCTGGCCATGCAGCGCATCTCGGGCACGCAGGTCTCACCGGACGGCAAGTCGCTCGTCTTCGAGGTGCGCACCACCGATCTGGCCGCCAACCGCGGTCGCTTCGATCTGTGGACGGCGCCCGTGACCGGCGGCGAGCCGCGCGCGCTGACCACGCATGAGGCCAACGACACCAGCCCGCGCTTCGCGCCCGATGGGCAGTCGGTCTTCTTCCTGTCGTCGCGCTCGGGCTCCTCGCAGGTCTGGCGTCTGCCGCTCGGCGGCGGAGAGCCGGTGCAGGTGACGAGCTTTGCGCTCGATGTCGACAACTTCCTCGTGTTCCCCGACGGCAAGCGCCTGCTGCTGACGATGGAAGTGCTCGCCGACGCGCCGGTGGAGAAGGCGCTGGAGGAAACCGCCGCGCGCGATGCTCAGGATGCGGCGAGCAAGGTCAAGGCGCGCGTGTACGATCGCCTGCTGTTCCGCCACTGGGACAGCTGGGAGGACAAGAAGCGCAGCCACGCCTTCGTGTGGGAGATCGGCGGCGGCGCGCCGATCGATCTGATGCCCGGAATGGACGCGGATTGTCCGCCCAAACCCTTCGGCGGCGCCGAAGAACTGGCGATCTCACCCGATGGTCGCATGGTGGCCTTCACGGCGCGCGTCCACACGCGCGAGTCGGCCTGGAACACCGATCTGCATGTCTTCCAGACGCTTGCCGACGGTTCGGTGCCGCCGCGCAACCTCTCGGTCGCCAACCAGGCTCAGGATGGTCAGCCGCAGTACTCGCCGGATGGCCGCTATCTCGCGTGGCTGGCGATGGCGCGCCCCGGTTATGAGGCCGATCGCCAACGCATCGTGCTGCTCGATCTGCGCCTGCGCAGCCTCGGGCCGCCGCGCACGCTGACCGAAGAGTGGGATCGCAGCCCCGGCGAGTTCCGTTGGTCGAGCGATTCCCGGCAGCTGTGGTGCACTGCCGACGACATCGGCAACCACTCGCTGTTCTCGGTGGATGTCGAGAGCGGCAAGCCGACGCTGGTGTTCGAAAAGGGTTATGTTGCGAACCCGCAACCGGCCGCGGACGGTCGCGTCGTGTTCGCGCTCGACACGCTCGACATGCCGGCGGAGCTGTTCTCCGTGAAGGCGGACGGCTCGGATCTGGATGGAATCACGAGGCTCAACGCTGCGCGCCTGGCGCAGACGCGTCGCGGCAGCTTCGAGCAGTTCCGTTTTGCGGGCTGGAACGGCGAGACGGTGCACGGCTATGTCGGCAAGCCGGCCGACTACGAAGCAGGCAAGCGCTACCCGGTGGCCTTCCTGATCCACGGCGGTCCGCAGGGTTCCTTCGGCAACCACTTCCACTATCGCTGGAACCCGCAGGCCTACGCCGGCGCGGGCTTCGCGACGGTGTTCATCGACTTCCACGGTTCGACGGGCTACGGCCAGGCCTTCACCGACGCCATTCGCGGCGACTGGGGCGGCAAGCCTTATGAAGACCTGATGAAGGGCCTCGACCATGCGCTGGCGAACTTTGACTGGCTCGACAAGGACCGCGTGGCGGCGCTGGGAGCCTCATACGGTGGCTACATGATCAACTGGATCGCAGGCCAGACCGACCGCTTCCGCTGCCTCGTCAACCACGACGGCAATCTCGATGAGCGCATGGCGTACTTCGACACGGAGGAACTGTGGTTCCCCGAGTGGGAGCACGGCGGAACGCCCTGGGAAAACCCGACGGGCTACACCAAGCACAACCCGATCGACCACGTCGCCAAGTGGAAGACACCCATGCTGGTGATCCACGGCGCGCTCGATTTCCGCGTGGTCGACACCCAGGGCATGAGCACATTCACGGCGCTGCAGCGCAAGGGCATCCCCTCGAAGTTCCTGTGGTTCCCGGATGAGAACCACTGGGTCCTGAAGCCCCAGAACTCGGTGCTGTGGCACCAGACCGTGCTGGGCTGGATTCAGGAGTGGACGAAAGCGGGCGGGTCGAAGTAGCCTGAACGCAACGAAAGGAACCGAATCTCATGAACATTCGTGTGCTGTTGCTCGCGACGCTGGCCTTGATCCTGCCGGCGTTGCCGCTGCGGGCGGAGGGGGAGACCTTCCAGCCTCTGCCGCAGGTCACGCTGGAAGGATTCACGCAGACCAAGGCCAAGTCGCTCGATGACTACACCGGGCGCGCGCTCCTGATCGAGTTCTTCGCGTACTGGTGAGGCCCCTGCAAGAGTCAGGTCGGGCACCTGAACGAACTTCAAGCGCGTTACGGTGATCAAGGTCTGACTGTCCTCGGCGTGACCGGGGAAACCCCCAAGGACACCGATCCTTGGATGAAGAGCCTCGACGGCAAGTACGCGTACGCGTACGAGCGCAGCGGCAAGCTGATGAGTGAGCTGGGCTGCAGCGGTTATCCCTCCGCCGCGCTGGTCAACGCCAGCGGCATGGTGATCTGGGTCGGGCACCCCGCTTCGATTCCCAACAACCTGATTCAGGAAGCGATCAAGGGCGCCCTGCCCAAGCCGGTCTACGAATGGCCGGCGAGCGCTTCCGCCGCCGCGGCCGCGCTGCGCAAGAAGAAGTACGTCGATGCGATCGCGGCAGCGGCCAAGATCCCGGAGGCCGATGGCGGTCCGGCGATCAAGACCGCGCTCGAGGCGGTCGTCAGCGGCAAGGTCGAAGGGCTCAAGAGCGCGCGTGAGAAGGGTGACATCCTCACCGCCTACGAGAGCGCGAAGGCCCTGCAGAAGGAGCTTGAGGGCTTGCCGCAGGCCAAAGAGGCCGACGCAATCGCCGATGAGATCTCGGCGGATGCGCAGGCCAAGAAGATCATGACGGCGCAGAAGCGTCTGCGTGAGATTCGCGCTCAGCGCCTCGGCAAGAAGAACGAGCGCGAGAAGGCCATCGAGGACCTCGAGAAGATGATCGAGGGCTTCCCCGACACCTATCTGGCCAAGGAAGCCAAGTCGACCCTCAACGGACTCAAGCAGAAGAAATGACCGCGGCGCCGCGTCCACCGCGCCTGATCGTCAATGCGGACGATCTGGGGCTCTCGGAAGCGGTCAACCGTGCGATCTTCGATGCTCATCGGCTGGGCATTCTCACCAGCACCAGCCTCATGGCGACAGGCCCTGCGTTCGCGCCCGCGATCGCAGGGCTTGCTGCTTGTCCGCAGCTGGGCGTGGGCGTGCACCTGACGCTGCACGATGAGCTGCCGGCCAGTGATCCGGCCGCGATTCCCTCGCTGGTGGGGGCGGACGGACGCCTCCATCCGCTCGGCAAGGTGGTCAAGCGTCTGCTGACCGGGCGCATCGAGCGCGAACAAGTGCGCCGTGAGTACGATGCGCAGCTCGCGCGCGTGCGCGCGAGCGGTGTCGAGCCCACGCATGTTGACAGCCATTGTCACCTGCACGCGTTCCCGGCGATCGCCGATGTCGCCGAAGATGTGGCGGAGCGGCATGGCGTGCGCTGCACGCGCCGCGCCAAGGCCTTCCGCTGGTCGGATTACTCGGGAGCGCCGCTCAAGCGCTGGCCGCTGGGGCTGTTGATCTCCACCTGTCAGCGTCTCAGCGAGCGCAAGCTGCGCGGAGTGCTGAAATCGCCCGATCGCTTCCTGGGATTGATCAAGTCCGGGGCTCTGGACACCGAATGGCTGCTCGCGACGCTGCCGACACTGCCTGCGGGCAGCGTCACGGAGATCATGGTGCATCCCGCCGATGGTTCCGGCCCCGATCAGGACCTCGACGATCACGGCCCCGCGCAGCGACGCGTGGAGTATGAGGCGCTGGTTTCACCGCGCGTGCGCCAGCGCGTTCAGGAGCTGGGCATCGAGCTCGTGACCTACCGCGCGCTGTGCTGAAGCGCGAGCAGACGCTCGCGCATGCCGAGTGCGAGCCGCTCCAGCGCACGCGGGTTCTGGCGCAGGAACAGCGAGGGTTCGATCAGCTCGAGCTCCATGATCATCGGGACGCCGCGCTCATCCCGAGCGACATCCACGCGCGCGTAGGCAAGCCTCGGATAGCGCGCAAGCACGCGTTCGCCGAGCTCGCGCTCGTCGGCGTGCAGGCTTACCGCCTCGGAGACGCTCTCCTCCATGCCGATGAAACGGGGGCTCTTGCGCACGGCATGGGTGAACTCGCCTTCGATCGCGACCATGGCGCGCTCGCCATGGCCCTCGACCGAGTGCAGATAGGGCTGGATCAGCACTTCGACAGCCGGGGAAAGCTCGGCAAGATGCTGCTGTGCGCTGCCGATCTGGGACAGCGTGTAGCGCTGCGTCGACCATGAGCCCGCTCCCACGGCGGGTTTGACCACGAAGTCCTCCCAGCCGCGCGCCCGCAGTCCGGCCGCGAGATCGACCCGTTCGCCGCGCTCGATCAGCCAGGTGGGCACGACCGGCAAGCCTTCGCGTGCAAGCTCCAGCAGGTAGCGTTTGTGCGCGTTCTCCAGCACGACCGCGGCCGGGTTCCACAGCGGTCCTGCACGGTCCACGCGCTTCACCCAGTCGAGAAAGGGGGAGAGCGAATGAATGTAGTCCCAGGGCGAGCGGATCAGCGTCGGCTCCCCGCTGTCCCAGCGCTCGGCTTCGTCCTTCCACAGCGCCATGCGGGCTTCGATGCCCTGCCGGCCAAGTGCTTCGAGCAGCAGCAGCTCGTCGTGATCGGGATCAGGCAGAGGACGCGTGGTGGCGATGCGCAGGGTGGGTTTCACGAGAGCGGCGAATTCTAGCCCCCTCGTGCGGAAACGACTATCCTGTGCGCACCGCCCCATGCGCGTCCTGTTCGTCTACCCCAACCTCTACACGCAGATGGGGTTCAACCACGGCCTGGCCTCGCTCTCCGCGGTGCTCAAGCGCGCCGGCCATGAGTGCGAGCTCGTCAACCTCAACGAGAACCTTCCGCCCGTGCCGACGCATGAGCAGATCCTCGAGCGGGTGCGGCACGGCGGCTACGGCCTGATCGGTTTCTCCTGCCTGACGCAGCAGTACCCCGCGGCGCTGGAGCTTGCGCAGTGGCTGCGCGCACAGTCGCCCGATCTGCCGCCGCTGGTCGTCGGCGGCATCCATCCCACGATGGTGCCCGAGGAAGTCATGGCGAGCGGCGTGTGGGACCATGTCGGCGTCGGCGAGTGCGAGGACGCGCTGCTGGAGCTGGTGACGCGGCTGGAGCGCGGTGAGCAGCCGAGCGATGTGTCCAACTTCCTCTCCTGGAAGGACGGCGTGCGCCGGCCCGGAACGCGCGAGTGGATCCACAATCGCGTGGGGGAGTTCCCCGACTTCGCGGCGCTGCCGATGCCCGACTACGAGCTCTTCGACACGCAGCGCATCACCGATCAGAAGCAGGGTTGGTTCGGCCTGATGAGCTCGCGCGGCTGTCCTTACCGCTGCACCTATTGCCTCAACCACCGCATCGTCGATCGCTACAAGGAGGAACTGGGCCGCAACGTCAAGGGCATCGGGTTCTTCCGCTTCCGCTCCGCCGAAGCCATGCTCGAGGAGATCCGCTGGGTGCTTGCGCGCTACCGCGACATCGGCACATTCATCCTCGATGATGACCTGTTCACGCAGAATGTCCCGCACGCGCTGGCCTTCTGCGAGCTGTACGAAAAGAGCGGCATCGGCGTGCCTTTCGTGGTCAACAGCCATGTCAAGCAGCTCGATGAACGCGTCGCAGAGGCGCTGTCGCGCGCGGGCTGCCGCATCCTCAAGCTCGGCATCGAATCGGGCTCGCCGCGCGTCCGCAAGGAGGTCCTCAAGCGCCACATGACGCAGAAGGACATCCTCGAGACCGTTGCCAGCGCCGAGCGCTGGCGTCTGCACAGCTCCGGCTTCGTCATGGTCGGCCTGCCGACCGAGACCCGCGCCGAGCGCCAGGAAACCGTCGATCTGCTGGCCCAGACGGCGATCGGACGCTTCCGCACCTCGTTCTTCTTCCCGTTCCCCGGCACCGACGGCTATCGGATGGCAGTCGAATCCGGCGAGTACGTTCCCGGCCGCGAGCTTGGCCTCACGGACTTCACCGACCGCTCCTGCATGGATTTCGGCGCGGAGGAAAACCTCCTGGTGGAGAAGCTCGGTCTGTGCATGCCCTGGTTCGTCAACGAGCGATTGGATCGGTTCCGCGAGGCGCCCGCCAGCCATCGCTACCGCCCGCTCGTCGAAAAGGTGCTCGCGATGGATGCGCAGCAATGGGCCGCCTTCCAGCCGCGCATCCGCGAGATCGATCGCGAATACTCGCGCGCCGCTGCGGCGCACGATGAGCTGCACTACGCCATCCGCTACAACCGCTTCATGGGCGTGCGTTCGGACTACTACCTGGCCGAAGAGCAGGGCCAGGAATGGCACACAGCCAGTGCGCGGCCCGATCAGGAACTGCGGCAGGCCGCGCTGGCAGCGGCGGCCTCGGAGGTGTGCTGAGCGATGTTCGAGGGCCTGCGCGTGCTGGTGGCGGGCGATCTCGTCGCGGATCGCTGGATCCATGCGACACCGCAGCGCGTCTCGCGCGAAGCCCCGGTGCTGGTCTTCCGCCAAGAAAGCGAGCAGCTCGATCCCGGCGGCGCGGCCAATGTCGCGCGCAATCTGGCTGCGCTGGGTGCGACCGTGGACCTGTTCGGTGCCGTTGGTCGCGATGCCAGCGGTCGCGAGCTGCTCGCGCGCCTCGAAGCGGAGCAGATCGGCATCGCAGGCGTCGAGCGCCTCGCGGGTGCGGTCACGCCCACCAAGACGCGCGTCTACGCCGCCGAAGCGCGCCGCAGCCCGCAGCAGGTGCTGCGTTTGGATCGCGAGCCGCTCGATGCGCCCTCACCCGGCAGTTTCGTTGCCTCGCGCCGCCTGCTCGCGCGCGCACTGCAGTCGGCCGATGCGCTGCTGATCTCCGACTACGGCTACGGCTATGCGGGTCGCGAGCTGGCTGAGCTGGCGCGCGCGGCCGCTGATTCCGGTCTGCCGGTGGTGCTCGATCCGCGCCGCGAGGCCGCGCGTTTCGCCGGCATCACGGCCTGGACGCCCAATGTCGGTGAACTGGCGCAGCTGACTCAGCGCGATCCGGACTGGCTCGCCGACGAAGAGGAGCTGTGCCTCGCCGCCGAGGAGCTGCGCAAAGAGATGCAGCTGCAGCACCTGCTGGTGACGCGCGGCAATCAGGGCATGAGCCTCTTCGGTGCCCAGACGCTGACGATTCCCGCTTCGGGCGGCGGCGAGGTGACCGATGTCACCGGCGCCGGCGACACCTCGGCGGCGGTGTTCACGCTCGCGCTCGCGGCAGGCCGCGAGGCGCGCGCCGCGATGGTGCTCGCCAACGCCGCGGCCGGAGTGGTGGTGCAGGAGCGCGGCGCGGCCGTGTGCACAGCGCGTGCGCTGAAAAAAGCGCTGCTCGAGGCTCCGGGCCGGGAACTGCTGCGCCGACGCCGGGGCGGAACGCGATGATCCGCTCGCGCGAAGAGCTGGCGGCGGAGCTCACCACGCGCCGCGCCCGCGGTGAGCTCAGGCGGGTCGTGCTCGCCAACGGCTGCTTTGACCTGCTGCACGCGGGCCATGTGCGCTATCTCGCGGCGGCGCGCGCCTGCGGCGACTATCTGGTGGTGGCGCTCAACAGCGACGAGTCGGTGCGCGCGCTGAAAGGTCCCGACCGTCCGCTCCAACCGCTTCAGGATCGCGCCGAGCTGATCGCGGCGCTGCGCTGCGTCGATGCCGTCACGGTCTTCGGCGAAAAGACCCTGGAGGCGACGCTGAGAACCCTGCGCCCCGATGTGCACGCCAAGGGCACCGACTACAGCGTCGAGACGGTTCCTGAACGCGACATCGACCGCGAGCTGGGCATCGAGATCGCGATCTGCGGGGACGAGAAGACGCGCTCCTCCAGTGCGCTGATCGCGCGCAGCCGCGCATGAAAGGCCTGCTGCTGGCGCTGGTGGGTCTGGTGATCGGCACATGGGGCTCGCTGTGCGGAATCGGCGGGGGGATCTTCGCGGTGCCGGTGTTTCACTACGCCCTGCGCATGCCGCTGCCGCAGGCGATCGCCAACTCGCTGGTGCTGGTCGCCGTGATGACAACCGGGGGCACGCTGGTGGAGCTCCTGCGCGCGGACTGCGCGATCGCGTGGGATGTGCTGGGGGCGCTGGTCGCGACCAGCTGGCTGGGCACGCATGTCGGCATGTGGATCGGGCGGCGCCTGAGCGTGCGCGCGCTCAAGGGTTTGTTTGCCGTGCTGATCGCATCGGTCGCGCTGGAACTGCTCCTCACCGAGCCGCTGCGCGCAAGCCCGCAGGCACTGGAGTGGAGCGTCGGAGTGCTGGTGCTCGTGCTGCTGTTGGGCTTTGCGGCGGGCATACTCGCGCCGCTGTTCGGGATCGGCGGGGGACTCGTGGCCGTGCCGGGGATGCTGTACGGCTTGCCCGAGCTCGGCTATGTCGGCGCGCGCGCCACGAGTACCGCGATGTCGACCTTCAATGCCTGGCAGAGCCTGATCCTGCAGCGCAAGCAGGGCCATCTGCGCCTCGGGGAGGCTCTGCCGCCCGCGCTGGGTGCCTTTGTCGGCTCCTACGTCGGCGTCTGGCTCGCGCACCGGCCCGAGATCGCCGTGCCCGCCCAGAGACTGATCGCGTTGACGCTGCTCCTGATCAGCGTGCGCTTCTTCCTCGATCGAAAGTAAATCCGTCATGTTGCTTCTCACCGTTCTGCCGCTGCTGCTACCCGAAGTTTCCGCACCCGCGCCGCTGCTGCCGGTTCCCACGCCCGCGCAGTTGCGCTGGCAGCGCATGGAGCGCTATGCCTTCGTGCACTTCGGCCCCAACACCTTCACGGATCGCGAGTGGGGCGAAGGCAACGAGGATCCGAAGAACTTCGCACCCAGTGCGCTCGATGCGGGGCAATGGGCCCGCGCGCTGAAAGAGAGCGGTTTCGGCGGCCTGATTCTCACCGCCAAGCATCACGACGGTTTCTGCCTGTGGCCGAGCCGCCACACGACCCACGACATCGCCGCCAGCCCGTGGCGGGACGGCAAGGGCGATCTGGTGCAGGAGGTTTCGCAGGCCTGTCGCGAGGCCGGGATCGCCTTCGGCGTCTATCTTTCGCCGTGGGACCGTCATGAGCCGAGCTACGGCGACTCCCCGCGCTACAACGAGCACTATGTGGCGCAGCTGACGGAGCTGCTGAGCGGGTACGGGCCGCTCTTTGAAGTGTGGTGGGATGGCGCCTGCGGGGAAGGTCCCAACGGCAAGCGTCAGGAGTACGACTGGCCGCGCTTCCGCAAGCTCGTGCGCGAGCTGCAGCCCCAAGCCGTGATCTTCAGCGATGTCGGCCCCGATGTGCGCTGGGTCGGCAATGAGCGTGGTTTCGCGGGCGAGACCTGCTGGAGCATGCAGAGCCCCGGGGACCGCACACCGGGCATCGGCGCGCCGCCGACCTCGGAGCTCAACGAGGGCCTGCGCGACGGCGTGCAGTGGATCCCGGCGGAGTGCGATGTGTCGATCCGTCCGGGCTGGTTCCACCACACGCGCGAAGACGAGCGCGTCAAGAGCGTCGCCGAGCTGCTGGAGATCTACTATGCCTCGGTCGGGCGCAACGGCAATCTCCTGCTCAACATCCCGGCCGATCGCCGCGGTCTTTTCCACGAGAACGATGTGGCGCGGCTCAAGGAGTTCGACGCGGCGCTGAAGCAGATCTTCGCGCATGATCTCATCCGTGCCGCCCAGTCATCCCTTCTGGTGACCGCCAGCGGCATGCGCGGCAATGTTGCGCGTTTCGGGCCGCTGCAGCTGTTCGACGGCGACCCGTCCACCTACTGGGCACTCGACGACGGTCAGAAGACCGGCCATGTGACGCTGAGCTTCGAGGAGCCCGTCCGCGCGGACCAGCTGGTGCTGTGCGAGCCGATCGAACTGGGCCAGCGCGTGGCACGCTTCCGTGTCGAGGTGGAGCAGAGCGGCGTCTGGAAGGAACTCGTGCGGGGCACCACGATCGGCGCCAAGCGCATCCTGCGCTTTGCGCCGCAGGAGATCGCGGCCCTGCGCGTGCACATCGAGGACGCGCGCGGAACGCTGCTGCTCTCCTCGCTGGAGCTGTATCTGGCACCGGACAGCGTCTATCCGCTGGTGCATGGCTCAGGGAATGGTGCACCACTGCCCGCGCTGCAGCTCTTGCGCGCGCCGGATCCGGGTCTGCGCGTGCGCGCCTTTGAGGTCCAGTTGGAGAAACTCGCCGGCGCGTCCGGTCTCGCGGCCGATGCTCATGTGGCCGAGTCGGTCGTGACGCGCATCGATCTCGCGCCGCTGACGCGCGCCGAACAGGCCGCGCTGATCTTCGACGGCTATCTGGAGGTGCCGAAGACCGGACGCTTTCAGTTCACGCTCGCCAGCGATGACGGCAGCCGCCTGTTCCTCGACGAGGTGCTTGTCATCGACAATGACGGCCTGCACGGCGCCGAGCCGCGTCAGGGCAGCATCGCACTCGAGCAGGGCTGGCACCGCGTGCGGCTGGAGTACTTCCAGGCCGGCGGCGCCAAGCAGCTCGCCTTGCGCTGGGCCGGACCGGGACTGGGGCTGTTCGGCGCGGAAATCGCGCCGGAACGCCTGTTCCACTGACCATTGCGCAAGCGCTGTCTCAGACGTCGCAGATCGCGGCCGCCTCGCCCAGCGAGGTCAGCGGATCGCGCTTGGGGATGAACTCCTGTCCGAGGTATCCCGTGAAGCCGGTTTCGACGATCGCGCGGCAGATCGCCGGGTAGAAAAGCTCCTGCGTATCGTCAATCTCGTTGCGGCCGGGCACGCCGGCTGTGTGGTAGTGAGCGATATGCGCGTGGTGATCACGGATCGTGCGGATGACATCGCCCTCCATGATCTGCATGTGGTAGATGTCGTACAGCAGCTTGAAGCGCGGTGAGCCGACCTTCTTGACCAGCTCGACGCCCCAGGGCGTGCGGTCGCACTGGTAGTCGTGGTGGTCGACCTTGGAGTTGAGCAGCTCCATCACCACCGTGACGCCCAGCGATTCCGCCAGCGGCGTGATCTGCTTCAGACCCGCCGCGCAGTTCTCAAGCCCCGCCGCATCCGAGAGTCCGGCGCGATTGCCCGAGAACACGATCATGTTGGGGCAGTTGGCGGCCTTGACGAGCGGGAGCAGGCGTTTGGCCTCCGCGATCAGGTGTTCGTGGTGCTCCGTGCGGTTCCAGCCCTTGGTCAGCGCGCTCCAGCCCGGTGTGTAGAAGCCTGGGCCGTTGACCACGGCGCAGGTGAGGCCGAGCTGCTGCACGGTTGCGAGCTCATCCACATTGAGCAGCTCGATCGAGGAATAGCCCAGCTCCACGCAGTGCTTGCCGAGCGTCGGCAGATCGAACCCGCCGAAGCACCAGCGCGAGACGGATTGCTTCAGCCGGTTCTTCGTGATCCTGCGCGCCAGGGGCTTGTCCTGGGGCGAGGAGGCCGTCCGGTTGGCGAGCCCGGGAGCCGAGAGAGCCGAAAAGGACAGAGCGGCCATCGAGGCCCCAAGGAAGTCGCGGCGTTGCATGGTGGACATGAGGATACGCGCCCGCGCGGCAGCCCTCCATACCGAACCTGAACGGGAAAGCGCTCCGCGCATGCGCTACCCTCGTGCGCCATGAGCGAACCTGTTCTGCGCCTGGAGCACCTCCACAAGCGCTACGGCGACTTCATCGCCGTCCACGACCTCTCCCTCACCGTGCCGCGCGGCTCGGTCTACGGCTTCCTCGGCCCCAACGGCGCGGGCAAGTCGACCACCATCCGCATGGCGCTCTCGATCTACGAGCCCACCGCGGGCAAAGTCGAGATCCTCGGACGCAGCAGCGCGCTCGAGGTGCGCAACCGCATCGGCTACCTGCCTGAGGAAAAGGGCCTCTACAAGAAGATGCGCGCCGTCGAGGTGATCGCCTACTTCGGCATGCTCAAGGGCATGAGCCGCGCGGATGCCAACCGCAAGGCCGCGGAACTGCTCGAGCGCTATGGTCTCGCCGAAAAGTCCAAGGTGCGCTGCGAAGCGCTTTCCAAGGGCATGCAGCAGAAGGTGCAGGTGCTCGCCTCGATCGTGCACGCGCCGGAGTTCGTGATCCTCGATGAGCCCTTCTCGGGCCTCGATCCCGTCAACCAGGAAGTGCTCGAGCAGGTGATCGCCGATCTCGCCAAGGCGGGCGCGACGATCGTGTTCTCCACGCACGTCATGGAGCATGCCGAGCGCCTTTGCGACCGCATCGTGCTGATCGCGCGCGGTCGCCGGCTCTTCGACGGCACTCTGGCGGAATCCAAGCGCATCCTGCCGCGCCGCGTGCTGCTCGAGACCGGCGCCACGCCGGAACAGCTCGCGCGCTTGCCCGGCGTCGCTCGCGTCGAGCGCACCGACGGTGAGTCGCCCGGTCAGGCGGCGCGCTATGAAGTGCTCGTGAGCGAAGGCGCCCGCGCCGATGAGATCCTCAGCGCCTGCTTCCGCTCCGGCATCGAGCTCCACTCGTTCGACAAGAACGATCCCTCGCTGCGCGATGTCTTCCTCAAGCTCGTCAGCCGCGCCGAAGCCGAGGAGGTGGTCGCGTGAGATACGCCTTCCTCGTCGCCCTGCGCGAATTTGCCGAGCACACCAAGACCAAGGGCTTCTGGATCGGCATCCTGCTGTTCCCCGTGCTGCTGGCGGCCGGATTCCAGGTCCCGCGCCTGCTCGAGAAATATGCCAAGCCCACGCGCAACTTCGTCGTGATCGACCCCTCGGGCTCGCTCGCGGGCGTCATCGATGCCGCCATCGAGACGGACTATCAGAAGAAGAACGGCGTGGCGCTGCTGCAGTGGACCGAGCAGCACAAGGGCAAGGCCGAATCGCCCGCCTACGAGCCCATCAAGCGCCTCTATCGCCGCGTCGAGCTGCCCGCGGACATCGCGGGAAGCTCGCTGGAGGAGACCAAGGCCAACCTGCGTCCCTTCCTCAAGGGCGAACGCGACTGGGAGGTCGACGGCCAGCCGGAGGAGCTCTTCGCCCTGATCGTGCTGCCCGACCACGAAAACAAGCTCAAAAAGGGCGTCGAGTTCTGGTGCACCAACCTCGCCGACACCGGCCTCTCCGACATCGTCGAGAGCGCCTTCACCGAGCACCTGAAGAGCCGCGAGTACGAATCCAAGGGCATCGACCGCAAGGAACTCGAGCGCATCGTGCGCATTCAGGTCGAGCTCGAGCGGCTCGATCCCAAGAAGGCGCCGGGCGAGGAGGAGGTCTCGCAGGCCGAGAAGATCCGCCAATGGGCGCCGATCGGTTTCGTGTACATGCTCTTCGTCGCGATCATGACGGTGGCGCAGATGCTGCTCGGCTCCACGATCGAGGAGAAGTCCAACCGCATCGTCGAAGTGCTGCTCTCGTCCGTGACGCCCTGGGAGCTGATGCTCGGCAAGCTCCTCGGCGTCGCCTTCGTGGGCATCGCCATGCTGCTCGCCTGGCTCGTCTCGATCATGGCCGTCCTGAGCTACTTCTCGGGTGCGGGTCAGGAGACGGCGGGCATCCTGATGGGCCTGCTCGTGGCACCGGGTCTCATCGTGCCCTTCGCGGCCTACTTCGTGCTGGGTTATCTGATGTACTCGAGCATTCTCTTGGGCATCGGCAGCACCTGCACCACGCTCAAGGATGCCCAGAACTTCATGGGCCCGGTGATGACGCTCCTGATGGTGCCGCTCTTCACGATGTTCTTCATCGTGCAGGACCCCAACGGCACGCTGGCGACGGTGTTGTCCTGGATCCCGATCTTCACGCCCTTTGTGATGATGAACCGCATGGCGGGGGACCCGCCGACGGCACAGATCGCGGGGACATTCGTGGTCCTGACGATCAGCGTGGCCTTCTCGATCTGGTTCTCGGGCCGGATCTTCCAGAACGGGATCCTGAGGACCGGCCAGCCGCCGAAGTTCCTGGAGTTGCTGAAGCTCGTGCGGAAGGCTTGAGCGGGCGGGCGGGGCGTGCTGCGGCCTTGGTTGCTGCGGCACTGCCTGCCGCGGCTCTCTGCACTTCACGAGCTTTCACAAGCTTCTTCGGCGCCACTGCCCGCCAGCTTTCCTCAACCCACGCGCACAGCTCCTCGAAGCTCGCTTCGTCCCCGCGCTGGAGCTGGATCGTCACCCAGCCGCTCTTGCCCAGGCCGTAACCCGTCGGCTCGCCGAGGCCGCGGTCGAGCAATACCACGCCCGAGTGCGGCAGCTTGAGCGCGAGCTTGAGCTGGATGCCTCGCTCAGGTCTTCCGAAGAAGACAAAGACCTTGTCCTTGACCTTGGCGACCGATTCGCCCCAAGGGTGGTCCTCGCGGCATTCGGGAAAGGTCAGGGCGTAGGCCAGCAGTTGCGCGCGCAGTTTCATGGCATGAGCCTAGCCTCCAACGGCCGCCTCGCAGCGCGGGAGAGCCATGCTTTACAGATAGGCGTGGTGCGGTGCGTCTGCTGCGCGCGGGAAGCCCGCGCGCCCGCGGGGACCAAAACAGCCGCGGGTGCTCGCATCGGCGAGCACCCGCGGCGTTTGTGTGTCCGCTGTGCGGGCCGGCTGGCTCGCACAGCTCAGGCACGCTTCGTTCAGGCGTAGAGACCGCGCAGGCGGTCGGCGCTCGCCACGCGCTTGACGGCCACCATGTGGGCGGCGTGGCGCAGGCGCAGGTTCTGGTCCTTGGCGAGGGTGCTGACTTCCTTCCACGCATCGAGCATGAAGCGCTCGAGGTTGGATTGGACTTCGCTCGCGAGCCAGGATTGGCCGGCGCGGTTTTGAACCCACTCGAAGTAGTTCACCACGGCTCCGCCGCCTGTGGCGAGGATGTCCGGAACGACACGAATGCCCCGCTCGGCGAGGATGCGATCCGAACGGCCGGAGACGGCCGCGTGCGAACCCTCGACGATCAGCTTGCACTGGATGTTGCGGGCATTGCGCAGGTGGACCACATTGGCCACGGCGCAGGGGATGAAGACATCGCAGGGGCGCTCGATCATCTCCTCGTTGGGGAGGATCTCGAAGGAGCCCGAGGACTTGCGCAGGTCACCGTGCTCGATGCGGGCGCGCACGGCGGCGGCCACATCGAGACCCTTCTCGTTGTAGATCGCGCCGTTGACGTCCGACATGCCGACGATGGTGTGGCCATCGCGCACGAGGAGCTGGGCGAGGTTGCCGCCGCGGCGGCCGGTGCCCTGGATGATGACCCTGGCGCCCTTCTTGGGCAGGCCCGCGAACTCGAGGGCCTGGGCGAAGATGAGTCGCATGCCCTGAGCCACGGCGTCGACGTTGCCGTGCGTGCCGCCGAGCATCAGCGGTTTGCCGCAGACGACGGCGTTCTCCGTGTGGCGTGCGTGCATCGACGCGGTGTCCATGACCCAGGCCATGACCTGCTCGTTGGTGGCGAGGTCGGAGGAGAAGATGTCGCGCTCGGGGCCGATGTCACCGAGCAGCGACGAAACATAGCGGCGCACGGCGCGCTCGACTTCACCCTTCGTGTGGCGGCGGGCCGACATGCGGATGCCGCCGGCGGAGCCGCCGAAGGGGATGTTGAGCAGGGCGCACTTCCAGGTCATCCAGCCCGCCAGCGCACGCAGCTCGTCGATCTTGAGACCGGGCTGCAGGCGCAGGGGGCCGAAGTAGGGGCCCAGTCCGCCGTTGTGCTGCACGCGGTAGCCCTCGAAGATCGCGAGAGTGCCGTCGTCGAGCTGCGTGGGCAGGCTGACATGGATCTCGCGGTCAGGCTTGCGCAGCAGCGCGTAGAGGTCAGGGTCGAGCCCGAGGCGGTCGGCCGCCTCGTCGAAGCTCGCCATCATCGTGGCGAACGGATTCTCGTCCTCGATCGAGTGGCTCGACGGCGCGAGGTCGTCGTACTCGAAGGTCGGCGCGGATTGGATCGTTTCCATCAGGCGAAGACCCCGCGCAGCTTGTAGACGCTGGAGACGCGATCGATGGCGAGGATGTAGGCCGCGATGCGCATGGAGCACTTGTACTTGTTGGCCACGGCATCCACGTCGGCGAAGGCCTTGACCATGATCTGCTCGAGCGAGGTGTTGACGTGCTCTTCCGTCCAGAAGTAGCCCATGCGGTCCTGCACCCACTCGAAGTAGGAGACCGTCACGCCGCCGGCGTTGGCGAGGATGTCGGGGACGACGATCACGCCCTTCTTCTCGAGGATCTTGTCGGCCGCATCGGTCGTGGGACCGTTGGCGCCCTCGATGATCAGCTTGGCCTGGATGCGCTCGGCGTTCTGCGAGGTGATCTGGTTCTCCGTCGCGGCGGGAACGAGCACTTCGCAGGGCAGCTCGAGCGCGGCGGCGCTGGTGAGCTCCTTGGCGCCCGGGAAGCCGGCCAGCTTGCCGTTCTTCTTGAGGTGCGCCATGACGGCGGGGATGTCGAGACCCTTCTCGTTGTGGATCGCGCCGTACATGTCGCTGATCGACACGATCTTGTAGCCCTCGCGGTGCATCAGCTCCGCGCCGATGCCGCCGACGTTGCCCGAGCCCTGCACGACGACGCACGTGTTCTCCGGGCGCATGCCCAGCTTCTTGAGCGCTTCACGGCAGACGAACATCACGCCGCGGCCGGTCGCCTCGCGGCGTCCGCGCGATCCGCCCAGCGCGATCGGCTTGCCCGTCACGACCGCGGTCGTGGTGCGGCGCACGTGCATCGAGTAGGTGTCCATGAGCCAGGCCATGGTCTGCTCGTTGGTGTTGACATCCGGAGCGGGGACGTCGCGGTCCGGACCGAGGATGTCGAGAATGCCGGAGGTGTAGCGGCGCGTGATGCGCTCCAGCTCACCCTGGCTCAGCTTGCGCGGATCGCAGATCACGCCGCCCTTGCCGCCGCCGAAGGGCACATCCACCACGGCGCACTTCCAGGTCATCCACGCCGAGAGCGCGCGCACTTCGTCGAGGTTGACATCGGGTGCGTAGCGGATGCCGCCCTTGCAGGGACCGCGCGAGAAGTTGTGCTGCACGCGGTAGCCCGTGAACACCTCCAGTTTGCCGTTGTCCATCACGACCGGGATGGCGACGGTGACCTCGCGATCGGGCCGGCGCAGAACCTCGCGCAGACCTTCATCGAGACCGAGCTTGTCGGCGGCCGCATTGAAGTTGCGGGCCATGGATTCGAAGGGGTTGAACTCGCTCCCTTGGGCTTGGGGAGCGTGGGCAGTGCTTGCTTGCGACATGGAGGGGACGAAGGAGTTGGGTCGAGGCCACCACGGGGACTTGCTGCCCCCGCGGGGATCCCTTGAGGATAGAGCCGCTCGCGCGCGGAAGCGAGGGGGGCTAAGCTCCGGGCCCAGATCCATGGCCGACAAGGACTTGCATGCTGAGCTGGCCGCAGAGGCGCTCGACGCCGCGCCCGGGGTGCTGCTGCGCCGCCTGCCGGGGCGGGAGGTCTTCGCGCTCAACCACCCCGAGGGGGGGCTGGTGCTGGTCAAGCGCTTCTCGGAACGGCTGGTCTGGCCGGCCTTGGGCCTGCGGAGCCCGGCGCAGCGCGAGGCAGGGGTGGTTGAGGAGCTCTTGCGTGAGGGATTTCCTGTGCCGGCGGTCCTCGCGGTGCACGAGCGGCGAGCGGGCTGGCTGGGCCGCCGGAGCGTGCTGCTGCTGGAGTGGATCGAGCACCGCCAGACGCTGCGCGAGCTCCTGCGCGAGGCTTCGGGTGAGGAAGCGCGCCACCGGGCGCGCAAGCTCGCGGAGCTCGTGACTCGCCTGCATGTGATGGGCTGGCACCACCGCGATCTGTATCTGCAGCACATCCTGGTGCGCGCGGACGAGCTGGTGCTGATCGATCTGGGCCGCGCGCGCCGGAGTTCCAGCCTGCGCGAGCGCTGGTTCGTCAAGGACATCGCCGGTCTGGTGCATTCCTGCCCGCGTGCCGTTCCGCAGCGTGCGCGCTTGGAGTTCTTCGTGCGCTACGCGCGCGGTCGCGGAATGAGCCGCGATCGGCGGCGGCATTTCCTGGCCGCAGCGCTCGCCAAGGAGCGGCGCATGGCGGCCCACACGCCGCGTCACGGCGAAGAGCAGCATGCCCGGGGACAGGGCTGGACGGATCGCTAGGAGATTGGCCTGATGGTGGCTCGAATGAACCCGTCCCTCGTGGTGCGCGCTCCCAACTGGGTCGGCGATCTGGTGATGGCGACGCCGATGCTGCTGCGCCTGGCCGAGAGCGAGCAGTTTCGCGACGTGCGCGTGCTGGTGCGCGCGCATCTGGCGCCGATACTGAAGGACTCGCCGCTTTTCTCCAGGGTCGTCACGCTGCGCAGCGATGCGGAGGAACTTGCGCGCTACCGCGAGCTGCGGCCGGATGCTGCGCTGTTGTTCTCAAGCTCGCTGGGTGCTGCCTGGCGGGCATTCCGCGCACGCGTGCCCGTTCGTGCCGGCGCGGCGCTGTCGGGACGCGGCTGGCTGCTGACACATGCCTGGCGTCCGCCGACCGAGGACGGCCGGCGCGTGCCGATTCCCACCGCGCATCTGTTGCGCGATGTCACGGGCCTCGTGGGCGTCAGCGTGCCGGATCTGCACCCGCGCCTGTGGGTGCGCGATGAGCTGGTGCAGGCCGAGCGCGCGCGCCTTGCGCAGTTGGGACTGCCTCCCGGCAGCGGCTATGTGCTGTGCTGTCCCGGCGCCGCATGGGGCTCGGCCAAGCTGTGGCCGCCGGAGCGTTTCGCCGCCGCGCTCGATGCGCTGTGGGAGCAAAGGGGCCTGCGCGGCGTCGTCAGCGGCGGTCCGGGCGAGGAGCCCCTGATCGAAGCGGTCGTGAAGAGCGCGCGCAGTGCGCCGCTGAGTCTTGCCGACCAGCCGCGCGATCTGGAGACGCTGAAGGTTCTCGTACAGGACGCGCGGCTGCTGCTGGTCGGTGATTCCGGCCCGCGCTGGTACGCGGCGGCCTTCGATGTGCCCTGTGTCAGTGTGATGGGGCCCAATTCGCCCGAGCTCACGGCGAGCTCGCTGGAGCACGCGCGCATTGTGCGCCGCAGCGATCTGGCCTGCTCGCCCTGCCTGCGGCGCACCTGCCCGCTGGGTCACCATGCCTGCCTGCGCGGACTCGGGGTCGAGCCCGTGCTGGAAGCGGCCGGAGAGCTGCTCTCGTGCGGCAAACCCTGCTGATTCGCGCGCCCTCGCATCTGGGCGATCTGCTGATGGCGCTGCCCGTGCTGCGCGCGATCGATGCACAGCCGCGGCTGGCGGCGCGCCTGCTCGGCCCGCGGCGGCTGCTGGACTGGCTTGCTCCGCAGCTGCCGCACATTGTGCGCATCGGACTCGACGCGCAGGTGCGCGAGAGCGTGGAGCATTACCGCGGTGTGCAGCGTGCGCTGCTGCTCAACGGATCGCTGCGCTCACCGCTTCTGGCTTGGCTGGCGGGCGTGCCCGAGCGTCATGGTCTGGGCTCGCGCGGCCGGCGGATGCTGCTGACGCACTCGATGAGCGCGCCCGGCCCGCGGCCCTTCTCCGGCGTGTGCGTCGAACTGGCTGCGCGCATGGGCATCGAGGTGCGCGAGCGCGAGGTGCGCCTGCAAGTCCGAGAGCCCGGTCTGCGTCAGGCCGACGAGCGGCTCGCGCAGTGCGGTGTCGAAGGGCCGTTCGTGCTGGTGCTCGCGGGCGCGCGCGTTGGCAGTTCCAAGGGCCTGCCGGCGGAGCTTGCCGCGCAGTGTCTGCGTCACGAAGCTCGCGCGCTGGTGCTCGTCAGTGCGCCGGGCGAAGCCCAGGCAGCGCGCGAGCTGGCGGCGGTGCTGCCGCAGGCCCGCAGTCTGGAGGATGTCGGGCTGGAGGAGCTTGCCGCGCTGAGTGCCCGCGCTGCGATCGTGCTGTGCTCGGATGGAGGTGCTCGCCATGTCGCGCGCGCCGCCGGAACAGCGGTGCTCACGCTGTTCGGTCCCACCGATCCGCGCCACACCAGCGATGGCGCACACGGCGAGCGGGAATTCGCAGGGCGCGTGCCGTGCGGGCCCTGCCACCGCGAACGCTGCCCCAATGCGCCCGCTCTGCGGCACAGCTGCTGGCAGGCGATCGATCCTGAGCGCGTGGCGGCGGCGCTGGCCCGTCCGCTAGACTAGGGACCCCACATGTCGAACACGATCAAGCCGAACACCATGCAGCAGGTGCTGGCGGACTTTCCAGCGGACGTTCCCGATCAACCGGAACTGGTGCAGTGCGAGCGCGAGGGAGATCTCGTCTGGCTGACGATCCAGCGCGAGGAAGTCATGAACTGCCTCTCGTTCCCGACGCTGCGGCGTCTGCGCACGCTGTGCGCACAGCTGCGCGAGGATCTCTCGATCCGCGCCGTGCTGATCCGCGGCGCCGGCGAGAAGGCCTTCTGCGCGGGCGCAGATCTCAAGGAGCGCAAGACCATGCCGGCCGAGCGCGTGCCGCTGTTCGTCAAGAACATCCGCCGCACGATGGATGATGTCGAGGCGCTCCCGCAGCCGACCATCGCCGTGATCAACGGCTTCGCCTTCGGCGGCGGGACGGAGCTGCTCTTGTCCTGCGATCTGCGCATCGCGGCACCGCACGCGCAGTTCGGTCTCACGGAGACGACATTGGCAATCATCCCCGGCGCCGGCGGCACCCAGCGTCTGCCGCGCCTGATCGGACGCAGCCGCGCCAAGGATCTGATCCTCACCGGCCGCAAGCTCGATGCGCAGGAAGCCGAGCGCATCGGTCTGGTCAATCGCATTGCGGCTCCCGGCGCGCTGACCGAGGGCGCGCGCGCGCTGGCGCAGTCGATCGCCGACAACGGACCGGTCGCGGTGCGCGCGGCCAAGGCCGCCATTGACTCGGGCTGCGAACATGCGCTGCCGCAGGGGCTCGAGATCGAAGCGCGCTGCTACGAGCGCGTGCTGCCGACACAGGATCGGCTGGAGGCGCTCGCCGCCTTCGCCGAGAAGCGCAAGCCGCGCTATCAGGGGCGCTAGGGATCGCGCATGCCGCAGGCGCGCAGTCCGATGGCCGAGAGCGTGCTGCGCGCGCTGACAGGACTGTTCGTGCTGCTCGATGTCTGGCAGCGCCTGCTGCCGCTGGAGACGAATTTCCGGCCCTGGAGCGCCTGCTCGATCCTGCTGGCGATCCTGCTGGCCGTCGGCTATCTCAACCGCGTCGCCGCGCTGGGCCTGTTCTGCATCTGGTGGCTGCGGCCCGTGCCCTTCGACGAGTGGCAGCTCGACGCGGGCGTGAGCCTGCTGTTCCTCGCGCACTTCTGCGTGCCGCGCGCGCCCTTCGGCAGCGCCAGCGCATGGGGGCGCGTCGACCCCGGGGAGGGCTGGACGCTGCCGGGCTGGATCACCAACCTGCGCAGCGCCGCACTGTTCAGCGCGCTGCCCTTCATCGCGCTGCCGAGTGTGTTTCCCCTGGATGCGGACAAGTCGTGGGAGGTGACGCGCGATGTCGCGCATGTCTCCGGGCTCTCGTTCGGCATCCTGCAACTGGTGCTCGGATGCGCGCTGCTGCCGCTGTTCTTCACGCGACGCGCGCTGGCCTGGTGGTGGCTGCTGTTTGTGATCGGTGCCTGCTATGCGAGCACGGAGCCCGAGAAATCCGGCAGTCTCTCCGCGCTCCTGTGGCTGCTCCTGCTGACCGCGCCGCTGGAGTCGGTTCCTGCGCTGGTCGGCAAGCAGCCGGATCGCGTGCTGTACGACGGCGCCTGCGCGCTGTGCCACGCAACGGTCCGTTGGCTGATCGCCGAGGATGCCGACGGTTCGCGCTTCCGCTTCGCGCCGCAGGCAGGCACAGCGCGACGGCTGATCGTCGAGACCGCGGATGGTCAGCGCCACGAGGGCAGCACGGCGGTGCTGCACTGCTGGCGTCGGCTGGGCGGGCTGTGGCGCCTGCTGGCGGAGATCCTGCGCTGGATTCCGCGCTGGCTGCGCGATCCTGCCTACGATGCCATCGCACACGTGCGCTATGTGCTGTTCGGCAGAAAGTCGCAAGCCTGCCCGCTGCTGCCGCAGCATTTGCGCTCGCGCTTCCTGTAGCGGCTCACTCGCGCTGGAACAGCATCGAGAGCATGCGGCCCTGCAGCGGCGCGCTCATCGCCATGTAGCCCAGCGTGTTGCCGCGCAGGTCCGGATCCTCGCGTCGGAGCCACTGCGCGAACAGGTGAATGGCTGCAGGAACCCCGCGCGCATCCTCTGCCAGTGACAAAGCCTGCAGGCTCTCGCTGTGCTGCGTGTCGATGGCGCGGCTGCCCGGTTCCGCCGCCTGGTCGGAGAGATCGGCGACGCACACGATCAGCGTGCGCGTGAGATCCGGCAGGGCCGCGCGCAGCTGCTGCAGCGCCTGCCCGTACTGCGTGCGGTCACGACTGGCAAGCAGCGCCACGATGGGTACTTGCGGGAACACGATGCGCACGAACAACAGTGTCGGTTCCAGCGTGGTGCTGCCGCGGTGCGCGAGCTGCCAGGGCTCGTCTCCGCGCCCGAGTCGCGCGCAGGCCGCCGCATCGCTGCTCTGCGTGCCCAGCGGCGTATCATGCGCTCGCGCCTCCGCGCACAGCGGCACGCCAAGCTCGGCGCGGCTGTCACCGAGCAGCACGATGCGCTCGAAGCGCTCGTGCCGCACGGCAGCGAAGGCGCGTCCGAGCAGTCGCGCGCTCGCCGCGAGCGGAGCGGCCGGCACCAGCAGTCCGCGCGGTGCGCGCGCGGGCGGCATGTCCCAGTCATCGGCGACCATGCCGGCGATGGCGACGCGCAGGGAGAACGGATCGCGCGCGCGGTCGGGTCCGGCGAAGGGGCGGTTGGGCGTGGAGCGGTACAGCGCCAGCTCGGCCTGCCAGCGCTCGCGGAAATGGGCATCGTCGAGCAGGCAGTGCTGCGACAGTCGGTAGAGCAGGCTGGCGGGCAGCGTCGCACCCGGCTCGCGGCAGGCGCGGTAGTCCTCATCGCTCCAGAGGGTTCCACAGGCCAGTCCCAGAGGATCATCGAAGCGCCAGCCACCCGCTTCCCGGGAGGCGGGTAGCTTCCGCATGCAGGGGTGGAATATATCGCTCATGGGTGAAAGTCTCCTGTGCGGTAACCGCTCAGTGCAGGCAGGATACGCTTCTGCAGGCCGTGCGGTTTCGCTCGGAAACAAGAGCCATGCTGATCTCGATCCACGAAGAGGGTACCCGCTCCGAGCTTCGTCTGGAGCAGGACACCATCCGAATCGGCCGCGCACTCGACAACGAGATACGCCTCTCGAGCACGCTCGCCAGTCGCTACCACTGCCGCATCGAGCGGCGCGAGGACGGCGTCTGGCTCTGCGACCTGGGTTCTGCCAACGGCACGCAAGTCAACGGCGAGCGCATCGAGCGGCGCCGACTGGTCGAGCAGGATCGCATCGTGGTGGGTGGCGTGCGTCTCGTGATCGAGAGTCTGGAACAGGCGGGGCAGACCGTCCGACTGCCGGCCGGTTTGCCGCCGGGCCTGTCCACGCTGACCGGCGATGCCCGCGAAGAGCGGGAGAACCTGCACGCCTTTGCGCGCATCACGCGCGAGCTGGCGCGCGAGAGCGATACGCCGGCGCTGCTGCGCCTGATCGTCGACTCGGCCCTGCGGCTGCTGAAGGCCGAGCGCGGCTTCCTGCTGTGGAACGCGAAGCAGGTCCAGGGTGAGGAAGCGGTCTTTGAGGTGCGCATCGCGCGCAGCTTCGACGGCGCAGACATCGCGCTACCGGCCGCGCGCGTCAGCATGGGCATCGCGCGCAGCGTGTTCCGGAGCGGGGAAGGCCTGCTTTCCGTGGATGCCTCGCGCGATGAGCGTTTCCAGGCCATGGCGAGCGTCGAGGATCTGCGCCTGCGCTCCGTGCTGTGTGCGCCGATCCGGCGCGAGGGCCGCTGCGCGGGCGTACTGTACGTCGACAATCGCCTGCAGCAGGGTGCCTTTCGCGAGCCGGACCTGGATCTGCTGGCGCTGTTTGCGGATTCCGCGGCCATCGCCATCGCCACGCAGCAGCGCATCGAGGCACTGCGTGAGCGCACGAAGCTGCTGGAGCACTCGCAGCGTCAGGTGGAACTGCTCAATGAGCAGCTCGGTCGCAAGGTGCGCGATCGCGATAAGGAACTGGCACTGGTACGCAATGAGCTTGCGCAGGAGCGCGGGCGCTACGACTACTCGGCGATTGTGGGTGCCTCCGAGGGCATGCGGCGCGTCTTCCAGCAGCTCGACCGCATCACCGATTCCGAGCTGCCCGTGCTGATCCACGGGGAGAGCGGCACGGGCAAGGAACTGATCGCGCGCGCCGTGCACTTCAACGGTGCGCGCGCCGACAAGCCCTTCGTCAGCGAGAACTGCGCGGCGCTGCCCGACTCGCTGCTGGAGTCGGAGCTGTTCGGCTACGTCAAGGGCGCCTTCACAGGTGCCTACAAGAACAAGAAGGGCCTCTTCGAGCAGGCCAGCGGCGGCACGCTGTTCCTCGACGAGATCGGCGACATGAGCCCGGAAATGCAGAAGAAGCTGCTGCGGGTGCTGCAGGAAGGCGAGGTGCGGCCGGTGGGCTCTGATCAGCGCATTCCGGTCGATGTGCGGCTCGTCGCGGCGAGCCACCGCGATCTCGAGGCCATGGTGCGCGCCGGTCAGTTCCGCGAGGATCTCTTCTATCGCATCCAGGTGCTGCCCGTGCGGCTGCCGCCGCTGCGCGAGCGGCGCGAGGACATTCCGCGGCTTGTCGAGCACCTGCTGACGCGTGCCGCGCGGGAAGCGGGCAAGGACTCGCCGCTGGTGGGGCAGGAAGTCATGGCGGCGCTGGTGGCGTACGACTGGCCGGGCAACGTGCGCGAGCTGGAAAACGAGATGCGCCGCCTCGTGGTGCTGGCCCGCGATCATGTCGAGCTCGAGCAGCTCTCGCAGACGGTGCGCCAGCGCGTGCCTGTGATGAGAGGATCCTTGCAGCCCGGATCCGGGCTGCACGGATCTGGGCAACGCAGCGGTGACAACTCGGCGGAAGCCACCGACATCCGCAGCGCCGTCGCGGAGCTCGAGCGCCGCTCGATCGAAGCCGCGCTGCTCGCAGCCGGCGGCAACAAGAGCCGCGCAGCCAGCGAGCTGGGCATCAGCCGCTTTGCGCTGCAGCGCAAGCTGGAGAAGTACGGTCTGGCGCCGCGCGGCGAGGATGGCGACGGCGCGCAGGCCTAGCGGCCCGCTTCGGCGACGGTCTTGAGCTTGACGAGGCCCTTTTCGAGCATGTCATCGAGTGCCGGGCCCATCAGCAGCACCATCCAGCCGCCGATGATCGGCATGTCGAAGTCGCCCTCCAGACCCCAGGTGACGCGCGTGCCTTCCGTCGCGGGTGCATAGCTCATCCAGCAGCGCGCGGGCAGCTTGCGTTCGCCGTCGATGAACAGCATGTCGTAGGCGATGCCCTCCTCGGGACTGCACTGGGTGAAGGTCAGCTCGCCGTTGCCCGAGTCGCCGGTCCAGCTCTGGTGCGCGCCGACTCCGGTGGTGAGGCTGCCGTGCGTGACGACAAGGCTGGGATCCTCGTCCTTCCAGGGACCCCACTCATCCCAGCGGCGCAGCTCGCCGACGAACTCGTGCACGCGCGCACGATCGCTGCGGATATCGACCGATTGCGCGGCGGCGTAGCGGGTCGGCAGGAAGGCGCCGATCAGGATCAGCAGAGCCAGCAGGATCAGCACGGCGTAGAAGAGCTTCTTGAGCATGGCCCGAGGATACAAAAGTGCCCGCAGGCGGTAGTCTGAAGATATGGCGTTTGACATCCGACTGCTTTGTCTGCTGCCGCTGGCGATGTTCTCGCCGTGCGGGACGGAGTCGGCTCGCGCCGCCATGCTTCCTCTGCTTGCGCCGCTGAGTCTGTCGCAGAGTCTCTCGCAGAGTCCGCCACAGGGTCCGACTCGCGCGCAGGAGTTCGAGGCCCGCTTCAGAGCGGCGAAGACCGCGGAGGAGTTCTTCCAGCTGGGTCAGTGGGCGATCGAGAAGAAGCTCAAGAGCGAGGCCAAGAAGGCCATGAAGCGCGCGCTGGAGCTCGATCCGCGTCATGCAGGTGCCAACCAGTACTTCGGCAAGGTCGAGTACAAGGGTGAGTGGCTCGATCCCGCCGAGCGCGATGCGCGCGTGGCGAAGGATCTCGAGGCCGAGATGCTCGCCAAGGGGCTGGTGCGTTGGAAGGACTCATGGGTCACGGTCGAGGAGCACTCGCATCTCTCCAAGGGCGAGGTGCTCTACGAAGGCAAGTGGATTCCCTTCGAGGATGCTCAGCGTCGAAAGGGTCTTGAGCTCTTCGAAGGAGAGTGGCTCGCCCGGCCGGAGGCT
>Ga0209668_10000181_pt1 | contig 26515 bp, 18 predicted proteins | sample FrelakmetPLP11PL_FD_187150 | JGI IMG/M metagenome (GOLD analysis project Ga0209668, IMG submission 187150) | Freshwater lake sediment microbial communities from the University of Notre Dame, USA, for methane emissions studies - PLP11 PL (SPAdes)... | ecosystem: Environmental > Aquatic >...
TCCATTCGCAATGGAATAGATGGGCGTATTATCGGGGATCTTGATGTCTACGGCAGGATGATTCCCCGCATATTCAAGACCATCCAGCTTATAATTACCCATATACGGGGTACTGAATGTGATTTTGGAATTCCTGATATTCAAATCGCTTTCCAGTTTCCAGCCAAGACTTTCCGTGGAAGTTCTAAGGACCGCGGGGTCATACTTGGGCAAAGATACCAGTTTATCAGCAGGGAGAGTATCGTAAGCCGCTTTGTATTGGGCGGAAGAAAGAGCGGTCCATTTTGGCACTTTCAACACGGGCAAGGCGGTCCCGTCAAAGGGGGCCGCAATTTTTGTTGGGATTACGCTGGCCATAAACTCACCGGCATTATTACCGACTACAGAAAAAGTTGCGCTTAGCAATAAAAGCGGTAAGGCAAAATGCCAAACCTTTAACTTGAATTTGTCTTCACGAAGTTTGTTGTTTTCCATTGTTTTTTTGTTAGTTTTAGAATCTCTTTATTATAGCAGAAAAAAGCCCTAAAATCCAGGGTAAAGACGCTAACCGACAACAATCATCATGGAGAGGCATTTATCAAGGTCTGAAGCTGAAACAATCCAAATCGCACGGGATCTAGCGTCAAAAATACCGCTTCCTTCAATGGTTTGCATTAACGGCGACCTCGGCACCGGCAAAACCGTATTTACCAGGGGCCTGGCGAAAAACTTCGGGATACCCGCCAAAATGATCAAAAGTCCCACATTTACATTCCAAAGACGATATACCAGAGGAAAAAGAACATTTTACCATTTTGATTTCTACAGGGTCCGCGAAGCCGATGAACTGATATGCAAGGATCTGGAAGAAGCATTGGCGGACAATCACGGACTGGTCGTGGCGGAATGGGCGGATAATGTTGCCGCCGCCCTTCCGGAAAGAAGGATTGAGGTTGAGTGCAGATACATAGATGAAAACTCAAGGGAATTCATTATCAAATCAGAGGGGAATGACGGAAAAACAGCTTCAAAATCTGCTTAAGGAATTCAGGGTGCCGGCGCACATAAGGGCTCACATGGAAAAAGTCGCAATGCTGGCTCGCTGGTTGGGATCTAAATTGAAAAAAAGAGGCCATAAAATTGATGTAATCAGGTTAAGGCAGGCCTGTCTGCTTCACGATCTGGCAAAAATGTGCGAAATCACGCAATTCGACGCCCCATTGCTCGCAACTGCGACCTACGCTGATGTAACCGTATGGAAAAGACTCGCCAAAAAATATGCAAAAGTCGGGCATGTTAAGGCCGCATCCGGAATAATGGGGTCAATTGGAGAGGAAAAACTGGCCAAAATCATTTTGAAACACCGGTTCGACGCCCTGATTGATCCGGTACCTTCAAAAAGACCGTCAACCTGGGAAGAGAAACTCCTGTATTACGCAGACAAAAGGGTAATGCACGATAAAATCGTCACACTAAAAGTCAGATTGAAAGATGGGAACAAACGATATATCAAAAAAAACAAAGTTCCTGCAAACAACGCGGGTATGGAAAAAGCCGTCTACACGCTTGAAAATGAAATCTGCCTTGCCGCAGGAATAAGGCCCGAACAATTAAGCGAAACAAAAATCGGCCGGGCATAATCAATACAACCGGATGAGTTCAGATCAACCCTCCTTTTTTCGATCAGCAATAAGCCGTTCCGTATTTAACCGTTCCTCAACAAGCGTATTAAATGCCTGCCGTGTGACAGGACCGAATACTCCGTCACCGGGCGATTGTACTTCACCTGCTAGCTTTTTGATCTGCTGAAACTTAAATACGGCATGCTGAGTAAGTTCCCCGTAAACGCCATTCGGTTCAATGCCGAAAAGATGAATCTTTTTTAACTCTTCCTGCAAAATCTTAACATCTTCCCCACTGTCCCCCGGCTTTAGATTGTTCACGAACAAATTGGAAACGGAAATGTTTTCCTCCGCCGCGTGAGCTGTGGCAACCACCTTTGCGGACGCAAGAACCTTCAATGTTTTGGGGCCGACATATCCGGCGCCATAAGCGTTTTCGTGAGCAACAATTTTTTCATCGACCTGAAATTCCTTTACGGCATCAATGGTCTCCGCATCAAATGTCCCGGATATTTCACCGTGATAATAGCCGGTTTCCTTTAGCTTTTCCTGGATTTTTTTTACCGATTCGCCGGTGGATCCGGAACTTAACACTTCCCCGAAAATCAGTGTGTCAGTATCGGATTTTGTTGCGATAGCATCCTGACTGACAGGTTCAAAGGTAATCGTAGATGCAACAACATTCTTTTCATCATCAGAATAGCCTTCAAGACGAACTTCTTCCTGTATATCGGAGTTTACTCCGTAAAGAGTAACCTCAATCGTCCTTTTTCCCCATTTTAAGGCCCTTTTTAATCCGGCATCGCCGTATCCCATCCAAACATCAAGCCTGTCATAAGAATTGCCCCTTTCACCACTATGTACGATTGCTCCGCCCCGATCATGGACTGCAACTGTTCCGATTCCAGGGATGAGCATTTTTGTGCCAAAAGCATAACTCTTCGGAGCCGCAATCATCCCGGGATATACATTGGTACCGTCCGCCCCATGGACTCCACCACCATTTAATCTTATGTCGCCGGCATAAGAACCGGTCGCATATTTTGCCTGCCCGGAAATGGGAGAATAATATGCTGAAATGACAAATGTCTTCTTAGTACCTGTGGCATTCACATTCCCTGAGGACTGACTACGATTTATAGAGGATTCAATTATGGCTTCATCAACAAAGCCCGGAGGCAATTCCGACTGTACTGAAGTTTCCGGGGTGCCGGCCATTACCGGAACCGCCAAAGAAAAAAGGCCGATGTAAGAAACAAAAGCGGTGCACACCCCCAGGTAAATTGTCTTCAAAAAAAGATTTGCGCAAAAAATATTTGTTTTCATAGTATTTTTTTGTTTATTTCTTTATTTGTTTTTTCCGTTTCATATCATTTTACCACAGCTAAAAGCCCCAAGAGGGGAATTAGTATTGCTATATGTTAGAATTATATTTTGGCTTAAACCGCGAAAAGTACTAAAATACTCCAAGCATTTGCTAAAAAACAGCTCCAAGCCTTCTTAAAATCTCTCTTTCAACAAACTCCCTGTCTCTTCCATATTTGAGTCTGGATAGCTGTTTGAACGCCTCCGCCGCCTCAAAGTCGCCCTTTTCAAGATAAGGATTAAGAGGGACTATACTAAAAGGACGGCTTGGCTGGGTATCAATGGAAAGCTTCATTACCGCTTTGTACTTATCAAGGTTTATCAAATCCTGGTCGCTGAATACGGGCGCCATTTCCTTTGCCATGTATTCGGCGTCCTGCGCTCCAATCTTATAACTCAACATTGTACCGACATTTCCAAATACGGCGTCTTTGACCTTTGATTTGCGATCAGGGCCTTCCAGCTGTGCAATATACTGATGAGCCATGGCAAGCCCGAGTCGGTATTTCCTGGCTTCGGAAAGGATTACCTCAATACTGTCAGTGACATAATTCTGGAATTCATCAATATAGAGAAAAAAGTCCTTTCGTTGATCTTTAGGCAATTTCTGCCTGGATAAAGCCGCCATCTGTATCTTTGAAACAATGATCAAACCCAGCAGGCGCGAATTGATTTCTCCAACATCTCCCTTGGAAAGATTAATGAGCAGGATCTTCTTTTCGTTCATAACTTTGGCAAAATCAAACGCCGATTTAGCCTGCCCGATAATATTACGCATCATCGAATTGGTGACGAACTGCCCGAATTTAGCCGCAAAATAGGGGATCATCTCCTGCTTCTCCCTGGCTCCCGTTTTCGCCATCTGATGCTCCCAGAATGACCTGACGATCGGGTTCGTTACATGTTCAACCTTTAGCTTCTGATAATCGTCATCCGTGAATAGCCTAACGATGTCGGTCAGCGCGCCGCCCTCGGGATCGGACATCAATGTTAAACATCCGTTCCTGAAATAATCCTGAATGCGTGGACCAAATATCTCCTCATTAAAAAGCTTGATCATTATGTTCATGGCTTCCAGGGCGACATATTCCTTCTCCTCCCAGGATCCTCCTTCAAGAAGATTAAGTCCCATAGGCCTTTCCATATCGGAAGGGTTGAAGTAAATGACATCATCAGCCCTTTCACGGGGTATAAAAGGCAAAATATCTTCAATAAGAGAACCGTGCGGATCAACGACCGCCAGCCCATCACCATTCCGTAAATCCTGCCTTATCATTGCTTGAAGGATGGAAGATTTACCCGTACCGGTTTGCCCTATTACATAAAAATGCCTGAACCGGTCTTCTCTCTTCATCCTGATTTCCTGTTTTTCACCACGATAAATATTATGCCCGAGCAAAATGCCTTCAGTCGGAGCATTTGCGGGCGCCGGAGCCACTTTGAAGTTCTGCCATGCAATGGTTGGCGCTTTGTTATAACGGATATTCGGCAAGTGAAAAAGACTGGCCAGTTCATCCGTGCACAACACCATCTTGTGACCGAGTAAAAACTGCTTGAAAGTCCTTTTGAAATTTCTCAATATAAAATCCTTGATGATTTTCTTCTCGGAAACGAATTTGGCATAATGCAATCCGTTGGCTATCGGTGAATTATACTGGGCAAAAGCGGAGTAAATATTATGTAGATGCGCCTTAGCCTCCCGTTCAGTAGGGGCGCTTGTTACAATCCTTATTATTGCCTCATACCCGACCTTGGAATTCTTTTCTTCCATCGCCTTGACCTCTTCATTGGTGATTGGCGTGGCCTGAGACATAGACTGGGGAGCCTGTTCTTTGTTTACAATCTCACCTTTAACAAAAAAATCAAAAAATGCGGCCACCCATGAAAGGGGATTAAGAGAAGAAATACCGCTTTTCTTCTTCTGGGAGAATATATTTTTCGCCTCTTCCCTGCCCCTTTTTTGCCAATCGTCTTTCCTTGGACGCACCATGATCTGAATTGCGGCGCCATCGTCAAAGGCAAGCTTGGAAAGGACATTCGACAGGTTATTGAGAGGATCGGAATTCATGTATTGAAATGTCTTGATCGGATACATGAACTCTTTTGAAAGCTCAAGATAATATGCCGACACCTTGGAATTACTGCGGAAAATATTATAATCGGGCACCTGCTCAACATATGCGTCGGGATAAAAAGCGGTAAACTGCTTTTCAACAAGCATTTTCAGCTCATTCGGAACAACCGCAAAAAAATGGATCTGATTTTCCGTGACCGCATACTCAAGTGAAAAGAAGTCCTGTCCGATGAAAAACCGTTTGAGTCGCTTGGTATAAATGCTGTGCAGGGCTTCAAACAGGTGAGACCCGACGCCAACAACCTCCTTAAAATCCTTTGCTCCGGCCGACTGGTCCCTTTCAAGGTCTTCCTTGGACTCCTTTTTTGGCACCACTATCTTCAGGAAGACCATATTCATTGAACGATTTCTATTTGAGGCGTTTCTGATAATAAAGAGCATAAGAACAAAAACCGCGTACAAACCAGCGGCGGCAACAAGGGCGTTCAAAAAATTTTGTATAAATACAACCATCTCTGTTTTTTACATCTTATTATATTATAGCCCAAAAACCGCTATCCACAAAGACGGATTACGGCCACTATCCGCCAAGACACCTACTTTTTGGGTAGATTTACCCTAATATGCATTTCCGCGACCTGCTTGTCAGGCATCTCGGAAGGAGCGCTCAACATAAGATCCTTGGCCTTTTGATCCTTTGGGAAAGCGATTACTTCACGGATATTTGGTTCATCCATGAAAAGCATTATCAACCTGTCCAGCCCCCATGCGATACCTCCGTGAGGAGGCGCGCCATACTCGAAAGCTCGCAATAAATGACCAAATCGTCGTTCTGCGTCTTCTTTGCTGATCCTCAAGATATCAAATATTTTAGCCTGCATCGCGGAATCATGAATCCTGATACTGCCTCCGCCAATTTCAGATCCGTTTAAGGCCAAATCATAGGCCTTAGCTCGCGCGGTTTCAGGTTTATCCTCAAGAAGCCCGATATCTTCATCTTTGGGACATGTGAAAGGATGATGAGCGGCCTGCAAACTTTGCTCCTCTTTATTCCACTCAAACATTGGAAAATCATAAATCCAGCAAAAAGCAAAAAGGCCGGGATCGTTCAACTTAAACTTATCAGCACAGGCAAGCCTTATATGGCCAAGCACCTGGCAGGCGGTAAGGTATTCGTCGGCCGCAAAGAAAATAATGTCACCGGCCTTGGCCCCGGTTCTTTCAATAAACCGATTAACCAAAGCAACATCAAAGAATTTAAGCAGAGAAGACTTCGGCCCATCATCAGTAACCTGTATATATGCCAATCCTTTTGCTCCGTAAATCTTGGCAACTTCCGTAAGGTCATCAATTTCACTCCTTGCAAAGGCGGCCCCACCGTCAACTTTCAGGGCGCGCACAACGCCTCCAAGTTTCAAAGCATCGGTAAAAACCTTAAATCCACAGTCTTTAACAAGGTCGGAAACATCAACGATTTCCATTCCAAAACGAAGATCCGGTTTGTCGGATCCGTATTTATCCATGGCTTCCTTCCAGGTCAACCTGGGAAAAGGCTTTATCAGGATTTTCTTATGGGGGACAAGATTTTCACAGATTCTTACCATGATTTCCTCATTCAATCGCATCAAATCCTCCTCATCGACAAAAGACATTTCCATATCAAGCTGTGTAAACTCCGGTTGCCTGTCGCCCCTCTGATCCTCATCCCTGAAACATCGCGCAATCTGAAAATACCTGTCCATGCCCGCAACCATCAATAATTGTTTTAGCTGTTGCGGACTTTGCGGCAATACAAAGAAATTCCCGGGGTAAAGCCTGGAAGGGACAAGGTACTCACGGCTACCCTCCGGCGTTCCTTTAATCAGGATAGGGGTCTCGATTTCAAGGAAATCCTTTTCATCCATAATATCCCTGATCATCTTGATTACCTTATATCTAATTATCATGTTGTTTTTCATCCTTTCCCTTCGCAAATCAAGGTATCTATACTTAAGCCGTAAATCCTCGCCGACTTCCTTATCCTGATCTATCTCAAATGGGGGAGTCTTGGAAGAATTCAATATGCTTAAACCGCTGATAAGTACCTCCACTTCGCCGGTATGCATCTTTTCATTTCGCATTCCCTCCGGTCTTAACCGCACATTGCCGGTGATTGAAATTACATATTCGGGCCTCAATTTGTCTGCAATGGCGTGCATCTCGGCAAAAGCGCTCGGATCAGATACGACCTGGGTGATTCCATACCTGTCCCTCAAATCAACAAAAATTAATCCGCCATGATCCCTGCGCCTGTGTACCCATCCGCAAAGAGTAACTTCTGTTCCGACTTCCCGGACTCCCAAGTCATTGCATGTGTGTGTTCTGTGCATAAACCGTAAATCAAAAATACAGCATGCATTCTACACAATATGCCGGGAATCCCAAAATTGTTTTAAGCAACCGGAATCAATTCTTTCAGGCCGTTTTCAAGGTCCTCACTCAAAGTAATTCCAAATGGGAGCTTGATAGTACGCGACCCCATGTTGATTTCAACCTTTCTATCACCCGGATTACGCAATAGCAGCATTTTCAGGTTCCTTAATACATCTTCCTTCACCTCTGCCGGGACTTTGATGCAAAACGGGTTTTCATTCCATTCGCCGGCATCAGCGGCGGAAACAAGGGGTAAAACATCTTCTTCCGTCGGGTCAGCCTGAGGGACTTCCACCTCGAGGACTTTAATTTTTCTGACGATTTTCTCCTTCTCATCATAAAGATTGGCTTCTTTTGCGTTATTGATCATGCTATCCAAAGAAACCGCCTTGGCATTATTTACCGAAAACTGAAGATTGCCGGATCTCTGATCAAGTCTGCCCTCCATAACAAGAATATTGCCATCAACAAAATGAGCCTGATATTGCGCATATACCTTCGGAAAAACGACTACTTCGATACGACCGGTCGGGTCTTCAAGCTCCCCGTAAAGCATATATGCTCCAGCTTTGGTAAAAACCTTTTTTGCTTTCATCAGCAGACCGCCGAGCTTGACGCTCTTCCCGACATTCCTGCGAGTCAAAGACTCGATCAAATTTACTTTCTTGGAAAGATATTTTCTAAGCCCCTTTAACGGGTGGCCGGAAACATACAGCCCCAAATAATCCTTTTCCCAATTCAATTTTTCAATTAGAGATGCGGGTGCGGTAACCTTCAACTTCAAAGCGGACATTGAGGAGTCGTCATCCGATAAACCAAAGATATTGGTCTGCCCCTGCGCGGCGATTTCCTGGACACACTTGGCAAAGCGCGTCAAATCCTCAAAACTTTCCACAATCGCTTTCCTTTCTCCAAACTCATCCAGCGCGCCGGATCGCGATAAGGATTCAACCGCCTTTTTATTAATGACTTTTGCGGGCACCCTCCTCAAGAAATCTTCCAAAGAACCGTATCTTCCGGACTTTCTTGATTCAATGATGTCATTTATCGTCCCTTCCCCAAGCCCTTTGATTGCGCTCAACCCGAATCTGATGGTCTTACCGTCCACAACCGTAAAATTGGAAAAAGACTCATTGACCGATGGAGGAAGAACGCTGATTCCCATTTCTTCGCACTCAATAATTTCCATGGAGACCCGATCCGCATCGCCATGGTCAGATGATAAGAGCGCGGCCATGAATTCAATCGGAAAATGTGCTTTAAGATATGCGGTCCGGTAGGAGATCATCGCATAGCAAGCCGCATGGGCTTTGTTAAAGCCATACCCGGCAAACGGCTCGATGACCTTTTCAAATACCTCTTCCGCAAAATTCTTCTTGTGTCCGCTGGCAACGGCTCCGTTGATGAACTTTTCTTTCTGCTCCCTCAAAAGAGCGGGTTCTTTTTTGCCAACCGCCTTCCTCAACAAATCCGCTTCTCCAAGAGAAAATCCGGAAAAATCCCGCGCAATCTGCAAAATCTGCTCCTGATAAATGGCGACCCCGTTGGTCTCCTTAAGAATCTTCTCAAATGAAGCATGAAGATACCTTATTGATTGAGGATTGTGCTTTGCCTTGATATAACCGGGGATCCACTCCATCGGGCCGGGACGATAAAGTGAAATCATCGCGACAATATCCTCAAAAGAGGTAGGTATCAATTCCTTGATATATCTGCGCATGCCGGCGGATTCAAGCTGAAAAACCCCGGTAGTATCGGCCTTTTGAAGAAGTTCAAAAGTGGGATGGTCATCCATCGGCACTGACGGCAAATCAAGATCAATGTTCCGTGTCCTCTTTATGATCAATAAAGTTTTCTGGATGATAGTAAGATTCCTGAGACCAAGAAAATCCATCTTCAGCAAGCCGATATCTTCAATCGGCTTCATGGAATACTGGGTAATCATTTCTTCACCGCCACCGGAAGACCTCTGCAGAGGAGTGTAATTAACGAGTGGCTTTTCCGACATAACCACAGCTGAAGCGTGAGTGCCGGCGTGTCTGACGGTACCTTCAAGTTTTATGGCATTATCGAGCAAAGCCTTGGTTCTTTCCTCCGTACGATAAACATTTTTCAATTCGGGATCCTTTTCAATCGATTGAACCAGAGGAGTATGTCGTCCCTGGACGGGTGGCGGCACAAGCTTTGCGATGCGGTCAACTTCCGCGTAAGGATACCCCATAGCCCTGCCCACATCCCTGACGGCCGCCCTGGCCGCCATTGTTCCGAATGTAATGATTTGAGCGACATTTTCCCGGCCATATTTCTGTTTTACATAGGCAAGGACTTCATCCCTTCTGTTATCAGCAAAATCGATATCAATATCAGGCATGCTGACGCGTTCCGGATTCAAAAACCTCTCAAAAATCAATCCGTGTTTCACAGGATCAAGCTCGGTTATGTTAAGACAATAAGTAATCAATGACCCGGCCGCTGAACCTCTTCCAGGACCCACGATTATTCCCGCCTCCTTCGCATACCTGACGAAATCCCATACGATTAAAAAATAATCGTTGAAACCCATTTTGTTGACGATCTCAAGCTCATAGTTAAGTTGCTTGATCACATTGACGGGAGGTTGATTGCCAAATCTTTTTATCAATCCTTCATTGCATAGCTCTTCAAGGTATTTCCGCGCCGGAATTGAATTTGGAGTCTTAAAAACAGGAATCAGATTCTGATTGAAATCAAGCTCAATATTGCACATTTCCGCTATATTCAGGGTATTTTTGATTGCTTCCGGCACATTGGAAAATGCGAGAGCCATATCTTCCGGAGTCCTGAAAGAAAAATCTCCATCAAATTTCATACGGCTTTCATCCTGCAGGTTGGTCTGAGTTTGCACACACAGAAGGATTTCCTGAGCAGTACGGTCGGAGGCATTGATATAATGACAATCCTGGGTTGCAACCAGACCGGCCCCGGTCTTTCCGGACAATTCAATCAGCCTGTCGTTAACGACCTTCTGATCATCCAGAAATGGATGATCCTGCATTTCAAGAAAGAAATTCTCTTTCCCGAAAACATCCTGATATTTAGAAATGACCTCCAGCTGTCTTTTATCATCGCCGTCCAATACAGACCGTGCAACTTCACCGGCTAGACAGGCGCTCAAAGCGATAAGCCCCTTGCTGTGAGCCTTCAACAAGCCAATATCAACCCTGGGTTTATAATAAAAACCCTCAAGATGCGCCTGTGAAATAACCTTCATCAGATTTGCATATCCTTCCTTATCCTTGGCCAGCAAAACAAGATGATATGGTTTATTTTCAGTACCGGGAGTCCTGTCAAATCTGGAATTCGGAGCAACATATGTTTCGCAACCGATAATGGGTTTTATACCGTTTTCTTTGGCAGACTTATATAATTCTATGGCACCGTAAAGAACTCCGTGGTCTGTTATTGCAACAGCTGGCGCGCCATGCTCTTTTGCCTTCTTCACGATGTCCTTTGGTGTTCCCAGACCGTCCAAAAGGCTATAGTGGGAATGAGTATGAAGATGAACAAAAGACATCCAAAATTCAAATATAAATTCTAAACCACCAAACCGGAAAATTAATGCAAAAACTTCATTGGTGCCGGGGAGAGGACTCGAACCTCCACACCTTGCGGCACTAGCTCCTAAGGCTAGCGTGTCTGCCATTTCACCACCCCGGCCGGCAAATCGAACACAATGTTACAAGAAATATGATTCTTTAGCAAAAAATATAGCAGGCCATAGAAATTTTGTTCCAAACAAGCCAAAACACAATAATATTAAAACAAGATTGACAAACGCAAATAATTGCATTACTATACTCGCCCTACACAATTAATTCCATGCCAAAATACAGGCTTGCATTTATATCAACTTTCTTGCTTGACACTATCAGTAAATAACAATAATCTCTAATCGTTAAAAAAACATCCCTTAAGTTCGCCGTTATGGAAAACAGTTCAACAGTTAAAAATCAGGCCGTCGAATCCGCTCTGCAAACGCTTAAAGTCAATCTTACCGAAATCATCGAAGACATGTTTCTTGTTCTGACCACAAAAGAAAAAGAGGTCATTATCAAAAGATTCAGTTTGGACAATAAGCCAAAGCAGACTCTGGAAAAAATCGGCCAGGCATTTTCCGTTACCAGGGAAAGAATCCGTCAGATTGAAAAGATCGCGTTGAGCAAACTACGCAGGACCGTTGATAATACCAAACTAAGCACAGTCAATAAAATCGCCCGTGAAACACTTGAGAAAAACGGAGGACTATTAATGGAAGAAAAACTTGTTTCAGAACTTCTCACGCGCATTTTAAGCGGTCAGCAAGTTGATTCCAACATCATCAAGCTTGCGCTCAACATCAATCCGGACATTATAAAAATGGAAAAAACGAATCTATTCAAGCCATTCTGGAGACTGAACACGATCTCACTGGAAACAGTTAAAGGGATGATCGAAAGCGGAATTTCAATCCTCAACAAAAAGGGAGATGTCATGACGGACGAAATGGTGATTGCCGGTGTTATCGAACAAATGGAAAAAAACAAAAAGATCGAAGGAGCCTTGATAGTTTCATCACTGGAAGTGGACAAACGGGTAAAAAGGATAAAAGAAGGATTCGGACTGGTTTCATGGCGTCACATCAATCCGCGAAGCATCAGGGACAAAGCATACATCGTCCTGAAAAAGACCAACAACCCGCTTCATTTTGTAGAAATCGCCAACCGCATCGCGGAATCCGGCTTTGACAAGAAAGTTGTTACAACACAGGCCGTCCACAATGAACTTATTCGCTACGAACAGTTCGTTTTGGTGGGCAGGGGATTGTACGCTTTGAAAGAATGGGGATATAAAAAAGGCACGGTTGCGGATGTAATTGAAGAATTGCTGAAGAAAAAGAGTCCAATGACCAAGCAGGAAATAATTGCCGGAGTACTTAAGCAAAGGCAAGTTAAGAAAGGAACGATATCGCTGAACCTTCAAAAAAACCCCAAGTTCGTGAGAGTGGGAAGGGCGGTTTACAAAATAGAAGAAAAGAAATAAGCCGGGTCAGACCGGTAAATATTTAATTGAATCTTCAAAGACCCTTCGTTACCATGTAAGGGTCTTTTTATAATAAGAAATATATGAGCAATGAATGCGTCTTCTGCAAAATCATCAATAAACAAATTCCCTCAAAGATTGAATTTGAAAGCGAAACATGCCTGGCTTTCCATGACATCAACCCGAGAGCGAAAATTCATGTCCTGGTCATCCCAAAAAAACATATTCCAACGGTAAACGACCTTACCGACGATGACAGTGACAATATGGGAGCACTGATAATGGCCGCCAGATCCGTTGCCAAAAAACTAAATATGGACAGTTACAGGCTACTTATCAGCGTGGGCAAACAAGCCGGGCAAGAGGTCTTCCACATTCATATGCATGTAATGAGCCCGGACTGATAATATCCGAACGAAAAATGTTGTCTAACCGCAGTGCAACATTTAGACGGCAAATTCCATGGATACATCAAACCAGGGAGCCGAATGGGTCATTGAACCGCTTGAAATTACATCAACGCCGGTAACCGCATATTTTTTGATGTTGGATAAGTCTATTCCGCCAGAGACTTCCAGGAATATCTCATCGGAAAAACGGCTTCTTCGAAGTAATGTAACCGTCTCTTTTACCTCGGAAGGGGACATGTTATCAAGCATGATAAAAAATGGAACCTTAAATCTATCGGAACCATAAACCTTCAGTATTTCCACAACATCACCAAGACTTTCAGCCTCAATCTCCATGAATCTTGGTGTAACCTTGTTCCCGGATAACAATCTCAAAGCTCTGTTGATTCCTCCGGCCGCGTTAATATGATTATCTTTGATTAATATCGCGTCACTCAAATTTAACCTGTGCGTTCCAGCTCCTCCATCAAAACAAGCCCTTTTATCCAACAACCCCCAATAAGTCTTCCTGGTGGGGACAACCAGCACATTATTGCCGGCCATTTTCACCATTTGCTTGGCCAAAGAAGCGATGCCGCTCATTCTGCCGATGACATTCAAAAGAGTCCTCTCAACAGACAGCAAATCCGTCGCTTTACCGCCATATGCGGCAATCTCCCGTCCCTTTTTTACATGACTTCCGTTGGCTGACCTTCTTACGGTTCTAATCGGATCACTTAAATTAGGTCGACTGGCTTTCAGAAGACAATCAACCTCCTCTAGACCGGAAACAATTCCTTCATTACGCGCGATGACGGACGCAACGGCATTTTTGTTCCGTAAATCAGAAACTGCGGAAGTTATATCGCCGCCGCTCCCGAGATCCTCAAGGAAAAGCATAAGTAATAACTCCTCCGTGAATTTTTTGTAAGAAGGATTCTGAAAATCCAACCGCCACCCGACATTGTGGGTCGACATTACTTTTTCCAAGCGCTCCTGTTTCACGATTGAAAGATTAGCGGCTCTTTTAACTGGCATACTAAGTGGTTATGCCTTTTACAAATTTGATCCACCAGCCCTTGATTGTTTCCGTTGTAGCATAAGCCAACCCGGACAATATATCCCTGAGTTCCCGGATTTTTGACATCAGCATGTTCAACTTGAAGGGGTGAAATGACCCGGAACCCCTTATTAGGCGGTTAACTTCCTTTTCAAGCACCCTGATTTCATTTCTGATTTGAGTGGCAACCTGAATCCTCATGATCTCTATGCTGGGAGGAGTCTTAGTATCCATTTGAGCAACCGAGCCCCTCGGACTTATGCCACCACCTCCGGAAGAGACCTTTTTCCTGGATTCTCCAACCTGTTCAGAGATTTCCCCGGTTGTCTCCGCTCCTTCGGCTCCTTCCACAACTTCACTGACTCCTTCAACAAATTGCTGAGATTTCTCCTGAATGACATTTTCCTCCTTTCCGGGTTTTTCTTTTTGCCCAATCCCTCCGACCTCACCGGGAAGGGTTTCTCTGGAAACCGATATGTTTCTTATTTTGTCTGCCATAAACAACTGTTTTACGGCTTAAATATAGCAAAAAACAGCTATTATGTCAAACCGCAGGTTTTGAAGCGAACAAGAAGATTTCAACATTTGATCGATTTTAGTGTAATCTATCGGCAAGTAACCAAAAATAATTCATGAAAGAAATTGAAAAGGCCTACGAGGCCGGCAACTACGAAGACAAAATCTATGCAAAATGGGAAAAATCGGGACTATTTACCCCAAAAATCGATAAGAAAAAGAAACCATTCGTCATATCCATGCCGCCTCCAAACGCCACGGGCGTACTTCACCTCGGTCACGCAACGATGCTAGCCCTGGAAGATACGATGATACGATATAAAAGGATGAGGGGTTTTTCCGCTCTATGGCTTCCGGGAACGGACCACGCCAGCATCGCAACGCAGAACAAAGTGGAAAAGATAATCGCAGAAGAAGGTCAGACAAGGCACACCATGGGAAGGGAACCGTTCCTCAAAAGAGTCAACGATTTTGCAAAAGAATCACGGCACATAATCAGGAATCAGATCCGGAAAATGGGTTCCAGCTGCGACTGGACAAGAGAACGCTATACGCTGGATGAGGGCCTTTCAAAAGCGGTCCAGGAAATCTTCGTCAGAATGTACGGAGAAGGTCTGATTTACCGTGGAAACCGCATCGTAAATTGGTGCACAAGGTGCAGTTCCACTTTGGCAGACGACGAAGTAGTCTTTAAGGAAGAAAAAACCAGTTTTTACTATCTGAAATATGGACCGGTGACAATCGGAACCGCCCGTCCGGAAACAAAATTTTTGGACAAGATAATCGTCGCTCACCCGGATGACAAAAGATATAAAAAACTATTCGGGAAAAAATTCACGGTACCGTGGATATCCGGAAATATAGATGCACTCTTTCTAGCGGATAAAAGCGCCGATCCGGAATTTGGAACCGGAGCCATGACTTTAACCCCCGCACATGACTTCATTGATTTTGACATCGCAAAAAAACACAAACTCGAAGTACCACAGATCATTGGGCAGGACGGCAAATTTACGGTCATGGTGGGACCCGAATTTGCGGGCAAAAACGCGAGGGATTCGAGAAATGAAATCGTAAAGATCCTTGCAGACAAAGACCTTTTGATAAAAGTGGATGAAAATTATGTCCATAACCTTTCGGTCTGTTATCGCTGTGGAACGCCGATTGAACCGCTTGTATCAAGACAATGGTTTATTGATGTCAATAAACCGGTCATAAAAAGCGGGAATAAGCTGATATCGCTAAAGAAGAAATCGCTGGAAGTCGTAAAAAATAAACAAATTGAAATAATTCCGGATCGTTTTGAGAAAATATATTTTCACTGGATGAACAATCTACGGGACTGGTGCATTTCAAGGCAAATCTGGTTTGGCCATCGAATACCGGTCTGGTACTGCCAAAGCGGAGAAAAAATCTGCACCCAACCCCTGGTGCAGATAACAAAACCGGAAAAATGTCCTCACTGCGGCGGCAAAAAGATAATTCAGGATCCGGACACCCTGGATACATGGTTTTCATCGGGACTTTGGACATTTTCAACACTCGGATGGCCGGAAAAAACAAAAGACCTGAAATATTTTCACCCTACCTCTGTACTGGAAACCGGCTACGACATCCTGTTCTTCTGGATCGCCAGGATGATCCTCATGACGACCTATGCAATAAACGAAGTGCCTTTCAAAAAGGTTTATCTGCACGGCCTGGTAATGGATAAAAACGGCAAGAAAATGAGCAAATCGTCGGGGAACGGGATTGATCCGCTGGATATGATCAAGAAATTCGGAACTGACGCCGTCCGCCTGAGTTTTCTTATAGGTACATCCCCCGGAAACGATTTCCGCCTGTATGAGGAGAAAATCGCAGGATATCGCAACTTCATCAACAAGATCTGGAACAGCGCCAGGTTTGCCCTCTTGAATCTTCCGGAAAAAAGCAAACCGGGCATATTAACCAAAAAAGACATCAAAACCCACGCAGATAAATGGATTATCACCAAACTGCAAAATCTGATAAATGAAGTTGATTCAGACATGGACAATTTCAGGTTTTCTGACGCCGGCACAAAAATCTACAACTTTACCTGGGGACAATTCTGCGACTGGTATCTTGAAGTATCAAAAGGGGAACAGATGAATCCGGCGGTACTGGTCTTTGTTCTGAAAAACCTCTTAAAGCTGCTTCATCCGTTTGTTCCTTTTGTCACAGAGGCAATCTGGAGCCACATGAACGAACCACAAATGCTTATTGGCGAAAAATGGCCGGTATACGATAAAAAACTGCTGTTTGTTACCGAAGAAAAAGAAATGGAGGCGATTTACGACCTGATAACGACAATCCGCAGTATCCGAGCCGAAAAAGGAGTGGAACCTGCCAAAAAAATCAACGCGGTGATTCACGGTGGAAAATACACCAATCTTCTGGAAAAAGAAAAAAATGTCATTATAAGACTTGCCAGATTGGACAAGCTGGAAATAGAAAAAAAAGGACCAAAAATTGCAAACGCGATCTGGAAATATATACATGGAATGGAAATATTCCTGCCGGTTAACGACCTTTTTGACATTGATGCGGAAAAAGACAGGCTTGAAAAAAAAGTCACAATGACAATCTCAAAGATGGCCGGGCTAAAGGCAAGACTGAACAACGAGGGATTCATGAAAAAGGCTCCTCCGGAAATCGTACAAAAAGAACGGGATCAGCTGATAAGCCTTGAAAAAGAACTGGATACGATTCAAAATAAGATTAATGAACTAAAAAGCCTATGACCGGAGATGAAGCCAAGAAAATCATTAAGGACGCGATGGACCGCATTAACGCGCTTATATCCATGGAGAAATGGAAAGAGGCGCATCGCGCTTGCCTCGAGATTCTCCGTTTTGACCCGGAAAACATCAAGGTAATAAGGATAAAAAACAAAATTGAAAAAATTGTACGCAAAATAAACATCAAAACCTTAAAGGACGATGTGGCCAAACTGGATCATTTATGGAAAGAAAAAAACTATGAATCACTGTTGGAGAATCTGAAGAAACTAGAGCCGTACGCGATTGATTATCCAAATATCAGAAAACTATACATCCTGGCTCAAAAAAAGTATAACAGTCAGCTCCTTGAAAGACAGGAACAGTATATCCACGACGAACTACTGCACATGAATGCTTTGGCTGTAGAAAGTAAATATGATGAAGCGGTTAAGTTGGGGGAGAAATTGCGCGCTTTCCGCATAAAAGAAGATAAAATCATAAACATTCTCAAGTCACTGAGAAAACAATGGATAGAGCATGAAATAGTTACGCACAGGGGATTAACGGATAGTGAAAAGTATGAAGACATCCTTCTGTTTTACCAGGGTCTCCTCCGCATCGACTCCAAATACGAGAAAGTGAGAAAACTTATGGAAAGAGCCAAAAAATCATATCAGACTTACAAGATCCAACAGAAACGCGAATTCATCTATAAACAGATGGATAAAATCAAGACTCTTTTTCAGCTCAAACGCTATGAGCAGGTAATGAACATGACGGAAGAATTGCTTGAAATTGATCCGTTAAACAAAGAATCAAGGTTCTTCTTCAAAAAAGCCAAGAGAAAAGCGGAAGCAATCGCCGACCGTGAAATCTACAAGCAGATGAAAAAATCCCGCGGTGAAATCAGGAATGAAATGCTGAACGATAAATCCAACGTGGTTAAAATGTAGATATTATCAAGAAAACGTTAGCCTTTCTTGATGGAATACTGCTTCCTACCGACCCTGGTAAACTGATTCTTGTTCTTCAGGTTGAGGATTATCGTGATGGGCTTAACCTGTCTTTTCTTCAAAACCTCCGCGATTATCTCTTCTTCGGACATGGACTCCTGCCCGTTAAGAATAGACTCAATGACCTCAGCAACAGTTCCATGATTATACCCCCATTCTTTCAAAGCATAGATCCCCCTTCCGATGAGGACAAAATCCTTATGCCTGATAAGCTCATTATGAACAGCCTGCATATTCAGACCTTTCTTGTCAAAATTTGAAGACACGATTTCGTTACCAATCTCAATAAAATGCATGGGCGACTTTTTTTGTCTTAAAACAAAATATATCTTATCGCGAAGCGTTCTTGGATTAATATGTCTCCATTCCATAAGACCTACCGTATCATTCACAACCTTGAAAGACTTGTTGATCGCAAACAACGAAGAATAAAAAGAATCCGCTAGCCCTGCCGCTCCGGCAACGCCCTTACCAAGTTCCACGGCAAGAATGGAAACTTTTTCAACCTCGCCTTTCAAACGCAAGGAAGAAAGGGATTTAGCGCAAATTTCATCAACAAAACTGTCCTGATACTGAGACATCCTCACATATGGCCTGTAATTGATTGTATTTGGTATCCTGTTGAATCGCTTATCAAGACTCAAAATGAATTGGATTTCAACCACCCCGGACCGTACTTCCGCGCTTAAAAGCCGGGATATCAACAATTCCTCCGACATTATCCCTCCATTGTTCTTTAGCACATCGTATGCCAGATTGTTAATGTTAATGACATCAAAATTCTCAACATTACGCTTCAATTTCTGGAGCGCATTTTTTTCAATCTGTCTTACCCTCTCACGAGTTACATTGAATTGCTGGCCTATTTCCTCCAAAGTAAAACGCCGGTCGGCGTTCAAGCTGAACCTTCTCTCAACAACGAACCTTTCTTTCTCGGAAAGTAAAACAAGCAACTGTTCAACCCGTTGTTTCAACTGTCCCAAAACTGCGGATAACTGTTCATTCGATTCGGTTAACATAATTGTGGACTTAGCAATACTTCGACCAGTATAACAAAGCTTGCCATAATTAAAAGCAAAATTAACAAATGGCTTATTCCAACACATAACCGAGGCATGGCACCGTTCTGATGAACTTGTTCTCACCGCCTTTTTCAATTTTCTTCCTCAATTTACTTATATGAACATCCACAGTATTCGTTATCAGATCGGTATTCCTGTCCCATACATTTTCCAGAATCTCGTTCCTGGAGAGGACTTTCCCGCGATTAAGCATCAAATAATGAAGCAATGAAAACTCCTTGTTTCGAAGATAGATATAGTCATCCCCGACCTTGACCATGTGGCTTGAAATATCCAATTCAAGATTTCTGAGTACATATCGATACACATCAAGCCTTTCTTTTAAGCTGAAGATCGCAAACTTCATCTCTGAAGTCATCTGTCTAAAAGGGTATGGCCGTATGTAGAAATCAACAATCTTTCTTGATTCCCTCAAAACCTCAAAAGAATCGTCAAATTTCAAAGAGAGAATGATAACAGGAATACCGGGTCTGATTACATTGGCCTTGGCGATTATCCTGCCAACCATCTCTTCATTTTCAAAAAAAATGAATACCCCGTCGTTTTCCATGAAACCCCTATCCAGATCCGCGTCCGAAGCCAATGCGGATATTGTAGCGGTCGACATGTTTTCGTAAGCGAGCCCCTTCCTGATGAAATTCGCCTGTTTCTGGTTCGCGGAGACGATGATTGTCTTCATGGTTGGCAATTATTGATGATATTAACTTAATATTTTGATTCGCAAGTCATGTCAAAGGGGAAAGCCGCAATATAAAAAATAATCCCTTTATTTAAGCCAATAACTCGAATAAAATCGTGTTGTTGCGTATCCAACAACAGATGCAATTAAAACAATGGCTTACGGAAAAACTCGAATCGCTCGATATCCCCGCTTACAGGAGCTCGCAGATAATGCGCGCTGTCTATTGCGAAGGAACATTAAATTTTAATGAAATCACTACCCTGTCGGTAAAACTTAGGAAAATACTGGAAGAGAATATCAAAATATTAAGCATCTCTCCGGAAAAGATCCTAAAATCAAAAGACGCCAAGACAGAAAAGGCCCTTTTCAGACTGAGCGATGGAAACAAGATTGAGTCAGTCCTTATGAGATTTAACGACGGAAGAAATTCCGTTTGCGTTTCAAGCCAGGCTGGATGCAGGCTGGGCTGTAAATTTTGCGCAACGGGAGCGGCGGGTTTTGGAAGAGATCTTACCGCTGAGGAAATTGCGGATCAGGCGCTGTTTTGTTCAACCTTGTTGGTAAAAGAGAAAAAACACATTACCAATATCGTATACATGGGGATGGGTGAACCTTTCATGAATTACGACAATGTCATTTCATCGGTAAAAATGTTGAACGACAAAGAAGCGCTGAATATTGGAGCCCGGAACATTACAATCTCAACATCGGGCATATGCGATGGAATAGAAAAACTTGCGGCGGAAGGACTACAAGTCAATCTCGCCGTCAGTCTGCATGCCCCAAACCAGTCAATCAGGGAAACAATCATGCCCGTTGCCAAACTTTTCCCTCTGGATAAGCTGATGTCATCGATCAAAAAATACATCCAAAAAACAAAAAGAAGGGTGTCGTACGAATATGTCATGCTGAAAGGCATAAATGACGCCCCGGAGCATGCCAAAGAGCTTGCCGGACTATTAAAAGGTCAGCTTTGCCATATCAATCTGATACCCTATAATATCACCGGAATAAACGGGATATCAGGTAGTGAAAAGAAAGACATTTTTGCTTTCGCCGGCATTCTGAAATACGCAGGACTGCCCGTAACGGTGAGAGTAAGCCTGGGTCAGGACATTGCCGCGGCTTGTGGCCAGCTCGCAAACAAACAAAACATCTTATAATCTTAACAAATCAGAATATGGCAGAAGAACAAAAACAACAAATCCAGGTCAGGATTGATCCGACAGCCGAACAGGGCATATTTACGAACGCGGTCTCCGTTCATGTCAACCAAAACGAAGTGGTGGTTGATTTTGGCTACATACTGCCGAACAGTAAGCCAATGACAATCAAAGTGGTAAGCCGCATCAATCTGACTCACCAAACGGCGGAGTCATTCATGAAAGTATTGTCAAACGCGATGCTGGACTGGCGTAACAAGCAGAAAGAAGAAAAAAAATAACACATAATTTTCACGCCAATATGTCTAAAGCAACGATGGAAAAGGTTGTATCTCTGAGCAAAAGGCGCGGTTTTGTTTTTCCGGGCTCCGAAATATACGGGGGACTGGCAAATACCTGGGATTATGGCCCATACGGGGTGGAATTGAAAAATAATGTAAAGAAAGCATGGTGGAAAAAATTTGTTCATGATCGCACGGACATTGTAGGGCTTGACGCTTCCATCCTGATGAATCCGAGGGTATGGGAGGCATCAGGCCATGTTGAATCATTCTCCGACCCGCTGATGGACTGCAGGAACTGCAAAGAAAGAGTCCGCGGCGACAAGCTGATTGAGGGAAAATTGGGGGTAGAAACCGCAGTGGGTAAAACCCTCAAGGAAATCGGTGAAATCATCAAGAATGAAAAAATACCATGTCCAAAATGCGGCAAATGCGAATTCACGGAAGCCCGCTCGTTTAACCTGATGTTCAAGACACACCAGGGAGTGATAGAAGAAACAAGCGCGCTGGTCTATTTAAGACCGGAAACGGCACAGGGAATCTTCGTGAATTTTAAGAATGTACAGGCGACGGCCAGAAAAAAAATACCATTCGGCATTGCCCAGATAGGCAAAGCATTCAGAAACGAAATTACCCCGGGAAACTTTACTTTCAGGACAAGGGAGTTTGACCAGATGGAAATCGAATATTTCATAAAAACCGGCACGGCCGTTGACATATTTGAAACCCTAAAAAAAGAAAGCTGGGATTTTTACACGGGATTGGGAATTGGCAAAGACAAAATGCGTTTCCGCGAACATGACTCAAAAGAGCTCTCCCACTACTCAAAAATGACGGTGGACATAGAATACGAATTTCCTTTCGGCTGGGGAGAACTGATGGGATTGGCGCATCGGGGAACCTTTGACCTTACACAGCACTCCAAATATTCGGGTGAAGAATTGAACTATTTTGACCCGGAAACCAATGAAAAATTCGTCCCGGAAGTCATTGAACCTTCATTTGGTCTGGATCGCAGCGTCCTGACATTTCTTATCGACGCATATGACGAGGACGAAGTTGGAGGAGAAAACCGCATAGTTATGCGTTTTCATCCGGATCTTGCACCAATCAAACTGGCCGTACTCCCATTGGTAAAGAACAAGGAAATCATCACGGGAAAAGCAAAAGAAGTCTTTGATCTGGTAAAAAAGCAATATATCTCGGAATACGACGAAACGGGATCAATCGGCAAAAGATACCGCAGACAGGATGAGATCGGCACACCATATTGCATTACCATAGACTTTGATACGGTGGAAAAAGACGATTCTGTAACGATTCGCAACCGCGATACAACCGCTCAGGAAAGGGTAAAAATCGCAAACCTGCTGGCATATCTTGCGGAAAAAATCTAATCTGTTGCTTACTCCGGTACGGGAGTAAGCAACGGCAAACGGCAAAAAACGGCTTTAATCATTGTCTAAAAGCCGTTTTTTTGCTATAATAAAAAGAATATTTAGAATTATATGAACCAGGAAGAACTAACGCAAAACGCACAGGACATCATGATAACTGCAAAAGACTTTGTTTTGCAGTATCCGTACCATACAGCCGCGTACATTATCGGAGCGATTATCGGCTGGAAACTGCTTAAGGCCGTATTGCGTTACCTGTACGCGGTATTTTTCTATTCAAGAAAACTGGTGTACATGAAAGTTACGATGGCCAGAGAAGAATCCCAGAAAGACAAGGATAAAGCTGAAGAAAAGGACTTCAAAGAGAAAATCGCGGTAATGGAACAATTCTTCAGGAACATCCATGAACTTGGTGAATTAAGCCTTAGAAACATCATTCACACGGGCCTGTTTAAGACCGATATCGTAAGCTTTGAACTGGTGGCGAGACAAAAAGTCGTGGAGTTCTTCGTGGTAGCGCCAAAAAAATACCAGGAAATGCTGGAAAAACAGATTACCTCATATTATCCGAACGGTGACATACAACTTGAAAAACCATATGAGCTGAATCCCAAAGGCAATACCTCAAAATATCATTACGCATTCCAGAAAAACGCTTATTATTATCCAATCAAAACATTCAAAACGCTCGAAAACGACCCGTTAAACGACATGACAAACATATTCAGCAAGTTTGAAGAAAACGAAGTCTCCGCGATACAACTACTTATCAGGCCGAGAACTGACAAGAAATGGCGGAAAAAAGCGGAACAGGCGGGCGTAACAATGTTTTCAGGAAAAAAACCGGGAGGATTCAAAATCCCGGGACTTGGCTTCCTGAATGACATATTCGTAGGACTGTTCTTCGGATACGATAAAATCCAGAAAGGTAAACCCGGAGAAACATCTGCGGGTCCTTATGGAGCGGGCGGTTATGTCAGGATGCTTCAGACCCGTGAAGAAATCGCCAAGAAAATCGGAGAAAAGGCCGGTGAAGTAGCGTTTGACTGCATGATAAGAATAATGGGATCAGCCAAGACCAAAAGTCGCGCCGCAGAGATTACGAACAGTATCACCCTGGGTCTTAACCTGTTCAAAGACGCTCAAATGAACTGGTTCCAGACAAGAAGAATAATCTTCCTTGATACGATCAACAACTTCATCATGAAATTCAATTTCAAGAGGAGACTTCTTGATACGCGCTTCCTGATATTTGGTGAAAAACAATCATTGCTTACTTCACAGGAATTGGCTTCCCTGTATCATTTTCCGACCAGCCGCTACAACTATACCCCTGTAATCAGATGGCTTAGCTACAAAGTCCTTCCACCACCGGTTAATCTGCCGGCAACAGGTATATTGCTGGGAAACAATTTATATCGCGGCACGCCCACTCCCGTGCGCATGCTTAAAGAAGACCGCACAAGACATCACTATGTGATCGGGAAATCTGGTTCCGGGAAATCAGTCTTCCTGAGTTGGATGGCGCGCCAGGACATAATTAATGGCGACGGAGTCTGCGTGGTAGACCCGCACGGAGACCTGATTGAGGAACTGATCCAATTCATTCCGAAAGAACGCGCCAAAGATGTTATTATCTTCAACCCTGCCGATGTAGAAAGACCGATGGGACTCAATATCCTTGAAGCCAATTCACCGGAAGAAATGGACCTTGCCTCCAGTCAGGCAACTGAAATATTCATCAAACTGTTCGGCGACGAGATATTTGGACCGCGCATACAGCATTACTTCAGGAACTCATGTCTTACCCTGATGGAAGACAAAGAAGAAGGCGCGACGCTGATTGATGTGCCGCGCATCTTCGTTGATGACGAATTCATGAAATACAAAGTCAGTAAAATCAGAAACCCCGTCGTTAAATCCTTCTGGGAACACGAATACGCCCATACGGGAGAAAGGGAGCGACAGGAAATGATACCATATTTCAGCGCAAAGTTCGGGCCGTTTATCACGAACTCAATCATGAGGAACACTATCGGCCAGACAAAATCCGCATTCAATTTCCGCAAATGCATGGATGAGCAAAAAATCCTGCTGATTAACCTTTCCAAAGGTAAAATAGGGGACTTAAACACACAGCTTCTTGGTCTTATAATCGTTGCCAGGATGCAAATGGCGGCGATGAGCCGTGTGGACATGCCTGAAAGCGAACGAAAAGATTTCTACCTCTATGTTGATGAATTCCAGAACTTCGCAACGGACAGTTTCTGTTCAATCCTGTCTGAAGCCAGAAAATACCACCTTGCCCTGATCATGGCCCACCAATACATCAAACAGCTGGAAAAGAAGCAGGATACCTCAATCAGGGACGCCGTATTCGGAAACGTCGGAACCATGATGTCATTCAAGGTCGGCGCGGACGACGCCGAATATATGTCTAAAGAATACGCGCCCGTGCTCACAGAACAGGATGTACTCGGTATCGCAAATTATAAGGCATACATAAAGTTGTGCATCAAAAATACGACATCAAGACCATTTTCACTGGAGACAATCTACGACCTCAGTAAACAAAACAAGAAAATCGGCGAAATCGTAACCCAATATTCTCGAATGAAATACGGCAGGAAAAAAGAATTCGTTGACCAGGAAATAGCGGCGCGAATCGGGATTGATATCTCATGATTCCATGGAAAACAATCAAGCTCAAATTAGCCAGATGAAATTGATTACAGCGGTCGTATTGGTCACTTTTTTGTCGGTAACGATCATTTTTGCCGTAATTATCAGAAATGAACGGCAGGAAAGCATATCCAACAATAACAGGATCAACTCTCTGATAACCGAAGTCGGCGAACTCAAACAAGAAAACGACAACCTGTACGCCGCATACCTTTCCGGGAATGAAGATTTGAAAAACATACAAGCCGGGTTGATGGAGATAAACAAATCGGTTACGGAAAAAATTGCGGGTGGAGAAAACGCAATGCAGGAAATTCAAAAGACCAACGAACAACTGACGGAAGAGATTCGTTCAAAAGAAAATTCCATTGCGTCACTGGCGAAAAACAATACCCAACTAAAAGAGGAAATCGCGGCAACCGACTATTCGCCGGAAATCATGGATATCGCGGTCATCGGCCAAAACTCCGGACTAACGGACGCCATCATGCTGATGACAATCAACCCGTTAACCAGGAAAATCTCATTGATAAGCATTCCAAGAGACCTTTACCATAAAGGCAGAAAAATAAACGAGATCTATAACAATTACGGCATCGACAAACTCAAAGAGACAATTGCCGAAGTTACCGGGATATCAGTGGACAAATATCTGATCTTTGACTTCAATTCCTTTGTCTCGATGATCGACAGATTCGGCGGAGTCGAAATCAAAGTTGAAAACGCGATAGTTGATAATCAATATCCGGGGCCAAACAACAGCTATCAGACAGTATCATTCGCGGAAGGAGTGCAACTAATGGACGGAGCAACAGCTCTCAAGTATGTCCGTTCAAGGAAAACAACAAGCGACTTTGACAGGAGCGGCAGGCAACAAGAGGTATTCCAAAGCCTCAGAAAAAAAATTGCGGGGATGGATGTAGTTGGAAACTTCAATACGGTTCTGAAAATCTATGAAGATCTCAAAACAGGAATCAAAACAGATCTGAACCTGTT
>Ga0209668_10000182_pt1 | contig 26489 bp, 23 predicted proteins | sample FrelakmetPLP11PL_FD_187150 | JGI IMG/M metagenome (GOLD analysis project Ga0209668, IMG submission 187150) | Freshwater lake sediment microbial communities from the University of Notre Dame, USA, for methane emissions studies - PLP11 PL (SPAdes)... | ecosystem: Environmental > Aquatic >...
AGTTAAATCAATTGTTGAACATATCATTATGTAAAAAAATAAAAATACAAAATATAAAAAATATTTACGCACCGATTAATTATTTTTAGAATAGAGATAAATATATTATTATACCATACAATTTTACTTTTTGTTGTTTATTTGTTTATTTGTTTATTTTTTTGAACGTTTAAACGAATTAAAAAAGAAATAGGCCATATAAAATATGAAAAAAACAATAGTGAGAACCATAATCACATTAAATATTTTCATAATAGTACAATAGACCGATTTATCATTTGAATCACAATTAACAAGTGTTCCAAAATGTCCAAATACTCCAGAACCTCCGATTCCACCGTTTGAACTATGTGAACTATGTGAACTTTTTGTCATTTATATATTTAATTTACATAAAATTTATATCGATTAATCAATTCTTTTAAATAACTTAAAATTGAAATGGTTATTTGTAAATTAGTAAAAAAAAATTATGTCTACTAATAGTGAAATAACTAAAATCCAAACGGAACCCGAAGAACCAGGTATGGTTGTTAATGCGGATAACCATCCAGGTAATGGTAATATTCTTTACTATAATGTGGATATAGAAAAATCAATTATTATAAATAATATTTATAACACATCATCTTTATCAAGCAATACTATACATGCCATACATAATACCGATGAATCCATATTACAGTTATTTATGACACTTGATAAAAATATATTAGTATTTTTAGATAATATTTCTTTATCATTTAAAAAATATGAGTCAGAACTCTTTATTTATACAACTAACATAGATGAGGTTGTATATATACTTACAAAATGTGATTTTACAAAAATAATCATATGTATATCACACAAAAGCAAACAAACTATGTGTAATATGCTACGTAGTTATTTTAATGTAAATGAATATTCTAATATAAACATATGTCAAAATATAAGTTTAAACATGTCTATTTCCAAATCAATGATACCTGATAAATTAAATGTGTATAAAAAAGAGTCATATGGGTTACCATGTCAACTAGTTAAGAAAAAAAAATGTATAATAGAGGAGGATGATGATGATGAGGGCGATGTAGTTGAATTTAATAATAATTATGTAATCAACAAAATGAATGAAAATAAAGAAAATAAAACTAAAAAAATTATTGAAGAATTAAAAACTATTTATCCATTACCAGATGAGTTACTTTTAAAATTATATAATAAATCTATATCAATTCATCAATCCAATATTCAAAAAAATGGTAATTTTTTAGAAAATGATATTATTGTTTCAGAATTAACAAAACGCAAAATTCCATTTAAATCACAAGTTACTATTAATAAATCTGGTATAATTGTAGGATTCGGTGACAAAAAAAATAAATGTTATCATATTATTGATTTTGTAATTGGAAATGATATTTCAATAGAAAAATCAATTACCGAATATAAAGTACTAAGTTGTAAAACTACATGTAGAGAACGATGGACTCAAGATGATTGGTCGTTTACCCACGTTCCATTAAAATATATTTTATTAACAATATCAGATGATTATCCGCCAAGTGAACGATTTAGAGAAAGTGAATATCGAAAAATAATAACTTGTTTACCAAAGTTAAAAGATGACAGAAATTATAAATTAAATTTTGAAGATCTAATTAATGAACTAATTTAACTATAAAATTTATTTATATTATTTCCGATAATATGTGTAAATATAGTTGGAATTGTGTTTCCCAGTTGTTTCCATTGTTCTCTTATATTACCTTTTAATTTAAATGAACTATCAAAACCTTGTAATTTCAAACAATCTTCAATAGTTAATCTATATTCTACTCCATTTACAATATACCCATCCCAATTATGTTTATCATGAATTGGGGAATGTTTTCCTCCACACCGAATAGTATATGCTATTTCTTTTTCAAAGTGTTTTCCCATATAAGTTGATAGAGATACATTTTTTTCATATTCTTTAAAATTTAAAATATTGTTTATTTTATTTTTTAAATCCAAATCATTTCTAATACCAATTATAAATAATCTTTTGCGCATTTGAGGAATTCCGTAATCACTACATTTTAATACCTTATGACCAACAACATAATTCTCAATTTCAATTTGCGTTTTGATAGTTTGAAAAGTATTACCGTTATCATGAGTTAAAAGACCTTGAACATTTTCCAAAATAATTATTTTTGGTTTATGATATTTTACAAACTTCATAATGTTAAAGAACAACGTACCTCGTTCATCATCAAACCCTTTATGCTGTCCACATTGAGAGAATGGTTGACATGGAAATCCAGCACATAAAATATCAAATGGAATAATATCTTCTGGTTCAATTTTGGTAATATCTCCTAATGGTTCCTGATTATAATTTTCTTTATATGTCTGTTTTACCGCATCATCAATGTCACAAGACATGACACATTCCCAACCAAATTTATTAAATGAATTATGAAAACTACCAATTCCACAAAATAAATCAATAAATTTTAAAGATAAGTTAGATACATTTTCTTCTATGCTATTTTCAATATTGGTATATATTGGTAATTCTTCAATTACTGGTGTATTTATTATAGGTAATGGTATTTCTTCATAAGTTGTAGTATTTATTACTCCATTTGTTTTATTAATTAACTCTCTAAGTTCTGTCATATTTTTTTTGGATATACCCTTAATTCCAAGTTCTTTACATTTTGATAACAGTTCTGGTTTAGACATTTTGTTTAGATCCAACACATAGTCCGACTTTGTAATGTTCATGTTTTCCATAATTAATATAATATGATATATGTTATATATTAATTCAATTTTATATATAATTATACATATCCTATACAGTTCTAACACATATTATTCACAATTCCATTTATAATTATTATTATAACTAATACAATAATTACTAATTTTAGATAATTACTAATTTTAGATAATTAATAATAGGTCGTATTTTATCATTTATTTGTTATTTTCTTTTGTATTTTCTAATATTTCAGTATTTATGGGAATTATTGGATTTGTGTTATGAATGAATGTAGATTGAATAATAATATTTGTTAAAAAATATGAATTTATAAAAATTAGAAATTTTACAAAATAATTTAACTTTAATAGTTCAATGTAGTTGAAATATTCTAAAGCACATATTAATAATGAATTACATATAATTGTATATATACGAATTTTTATCTTATATAAACTGGATTCTTCTTTAAACGAGGTTTCTTCAAAATATATCATTGTTGGTAAAAATAGTATATACAAAATGTGATAATATTTTTGTTCAGTTAATAAAACCTTTATTATATCATCTTTTAAATATACGCATAGTAAAAAGATGAGATATAAATAACTATACCAAAAATCATTATCAAACTTTTTACAATAATTGGATATGATCAATGAAAGTAATATTATAAATCCCATAATTACATCATTTTGTATTAATAATATTGATATGAAAATAATCATAGTTTTAGAAAATTCTATATAAAAATTAGGGATATTTAATTTTAGGTCAATGCTATCATCAAGCAATTTTATAAAAAATCCTAATAACATTGAAAAAAAATAATACATATTTATAAATCATTTTAATATATTAGCTTGTATTATGGAACGAATTAATGGAAAATATGTTTATCCTATAATTTTTTTAGTAATGATATTATACATTATTTTATATACAAATAACCTACATTTGACTTTTAACGAAGATGATGCTGATGATTTATCATACATAGAAGCATTTGGGGCTCACGGTGGTGGTGGGGGTCATAGCGGGGGACATTCTAGTCATGGAGCAAAAGGTGGAAAAGGTGGTGGCTCATATAAAAATAATGATAGGTGTCTTGTTTTATAATAAATGGTAACCCATTTTATAAAAATTGAAATGAATTTAAATAAATATAAATTATTATAAAAATATGGATACTAAAATTCGTTGCGTTACATATGTGCCCAAATACAGTGCTGGTAATTGTGCTTTACGAGATTTAGAAATTGGAATTGAACATGGCGTAGTTGGGTGTGGAAGCAAAGTGTTTAATTCGTCAAATTCTGGAGATTATGTCATTATTAATGCTACAAAAATAAAATAAAATATGTAGTAATTGGCGTTTTAATTGATAAAATAGACTCTTGCGAAAGATGGGCCATCGAAGGAGGTCGTACATGGCCTTATAACTGGACTTATCGACCATTGACCAATATATTTATATACGACAATTTAACAAAAACAGAAATACACCAATATGCCGAAGCCAATTCATTGAATGCCAATAATTTGTTTAATTCTAGATTCTGTAGTAAAAAGATGAGACCACTTGTTGATATATTAATTAATAAATTTCGTTAAAATAATAAATTTGTACGGTATAATTTTTAAAAAGGTTGCCTGACTAATTTAAGGCGTAAAAATTCAATAAAGAGTTTTATTCCTACTTTTGTTTTTTATTTTTTTTTCATTTTGTGAAAAAAAATTATACAAAGAATATAAATTACATAAAGATACGATTCAATTAATAATTACAAATGTGTGGTATATTTTCAATTATTAATAACAATATTAATATGTCTCTTTTACAAAATGAGTTTAATGAAGGAAAACATAGAGGACCGGAACACTCATCCATTTCTGTTGTATCTGTAAATACTATTTTTGGATTTCATAGATTAGCAATTAATGGTTTAGATGATATATCAAATCAACCAATCCACATAAAAAATGTTGTATTAATTTGTAATGGTGAAATATATAATTACAAAGAATTATATGAATTAATGAATATTGTTCCAACAACCAATTCAGATTGTGAAGTCATAATACATTTATATTTAAAATATGGAATACAACAAACTCTTACTATGTTGGATGGAGTATTTGCGTTTGTATTATGTGATAATAATATACAAGCAGACACCGCTGATATTAATACCATGTATATAGCCAGAGACCCTTATGGTGTTAGACCATTATATAAATTTAAATCAATTGACGTTTTAGGTGGCACTTTTGGTGACACATTTGGGGTAGCGTCTGAGATAAAAATGTTAAATAACTTGACATCTAATATTGTTGAACATTTTGAACCTGGAACATTTATGAAATTTACATTGAAATCTATTTTAAACCCCAAATGGAATTCTACATATCAACACGTAAAATATCATATTCCAAGTATATCTACTTTATTGTATAATAATAACGAGGTTATGATATATCAAGGCATCCAATATTATTTAACAAATGCTGTAAAGAAAAGGTACATAACTACGTGTAGACCGATTGCGTGTCTTTTATCTGGTGGATTAGATAGTAGTTTAATAACGGCGTTAGTCAATGAAGAACATAAAACACATATATTAAATGAAAAACGTTTAGAAACATATAGTATAGGGCTACCAGGTTCAGATGATTTATTAAATGCTCGTTTGGTTGCTGATTATTTGGGCACAAATCATACAGAAATTCTCATAACCGAACAAGATATATGTAATGTTATACCCGAAGTGATTCATAATATTGAAAGTTATGATACTACAACTATACGAGCAAGTATCTGTAACTATTTGCTTGGAAAATATATAAAAAATAATAGTGATGCGAAAGTGATTTTTAACGGTGATGGTTCAGATGAAGTATGCGGAGGATATTTATATATGGATTATTGCCCAGACCCTATTGAATTTGATAAAGAAACACGCAGATTGTTAAATGATATACACCAATATGATGTGTTACGTTCTGATAAATGTATATCATCTCATGGATTAGAGCCAAGAACTCCATTCTTAGATAAAGCGTTTGTCGACTTTTATTTATCTATCCCTTGTGAATTGAGATTTAATTATCATAAAAAAATAGAAAAATATTTATTGAGAAAATCATTTTCTAATTCACAATTTTGTAACTCTTCACAACAATCGTTATTGCCAGATAAAATTTTATGGAGAAAAAAAGAGGCATTTAGTGATGGGGTCAGCAAACAAAATCGTTCATTATTTGTAATAATCCAAGAATTTATTGCTTTAAAATATAGGTCAGCCCCATCCGTTGAATTGGAAAAAAAATATTATAAAGAAATATTTAATGTGTCGTATCCAAATACCAATATATTGTCATATTTATGGTTGCCAAGATATACGTTATCAACCGACCCAAGTGCCCGTACTTTAAAAAATTATATTATGACTGGAGGAGGATGTGATATGGAGCTTTAATATAATTAGATTAGTTTTACACCGTTGAAGATTTAAAAACCACCCCCTTTTTTAGTAAATTAAATATATTTTAAAACTCATATGGTAACAAAAATTTGGCAACTATGTATTCGTATCTTTATAAATATCAACCGCATGTGTTGATATTTATTTCATGTATATATTAGATGTTTAAAATTATTAGCAGGAAAAATAAATACATAACCCATATATCGTAAAATATGGAAATTATAACGATTTTAATGATAGGTCGTTTATAAATGATTTTTTAAAAAAATTGAAATGTTTTTTTAGAAGTATCACAAAGCACGAGCGAAATGAATCAACAACTGAACTTTGAAGATGCCCTCAATATGGCCCGCAATGAAGCACGCGCTGGAGTTATTAACAGGACAAACTTAGCTGTTACTAGACTATTACAAGAAAGGGATAGGCTTCTCGCCTTACAAGAACAACGATGGGTTCAAGAACATTGTAATTGGGTGTTATTACGTAATACTACCCGGAATCAGATTTTAAATGGACAGATTGCGCAAATGGATTCTCCTACGATTACTGCCGTTAGTATTGCGAACAACATTCCTCGTCGAGCAATGGAATTTGTTACTCTCCCCGTTGACAACCAAGAAGAAGATGAGGACGATGCCGATTATTAGGAATGACCCAGACACTGACACGACCCCCATATATTTTTAGAATAGACAGAATGTAATTAATTATAAATTGTTTTACACAGGTTGCCAATTAAATTAATGGCGTAAAATCATAAGATTCTCCTTTTTTTTATTTTTTTAATGGTTAATATATATGGAAAGCACACGAATACGTAATGAACTTCAACAAATGTATCAAGATATTAATACATATATAACTACTAACATAGGTAATAATCCTACTCTAGCCCAAGTGAATGAGGTTGAACAACGGTGTACGAATTTAGTTAATTTAATAGAAAGTGCTGGTTCAACATCACTTATGCCAGAAATAAATGTGAATATACAAGATCACACTATAAGAGTGTTAGGTAATATAAATATAAATATTTTTTTTAGAAATCCTATCTTTAGACAAGAGTTGAATGCGGCATTTCCATGGGTTGCGTTACATCACGAACGAATAAGAGTAATATTAGAATATATATTAGACAATAATTTATTGATTTTACCTACACAATTTAGAGAAAATCATGGTTTAAATGCGCGTATTTTTCATAGACGTGTAATAAACCCAACTGTAAATATACCGGTTGAGTATTCACGTAGAGATATTTGTACATGGACTCATACGGATATTAGATCAAATGCGGCTTATGCGAACGCAGATTATTTAATTGCTATAAAAAGATTACTAAATGTTACATCTAGCTATGACCGAATTACTACGCCTGCTGGATTACCCCATATTCGTTTTAAACGTCAATTAATGTTTTTTTTAACATTGGATGATCCTACATATGATACAACTAATAATAGAGTAAATAGTGCGTTGATAACTGAAATGAATAATATATTATTAGATAGACTACCGCATTTAGCTACAGATATGGATTTAGATAGATATATAGACAGTTATGACAATGTAAACCATATAATACATCCGAAAGATAATGTGATTGGAAATTTTAGGGCTCATTTACAAATACCAGCGACTCATATAAATGAAGCATATGGACATATTCATACTCCATCACAACATACACGTATGTCTACATATGGAGTAGATAAAATAATACATTACAATATAGCCAGTGTTCTTAATGTATGTGCTTTTATTATAAATCATATGCTTCGTAATAGATTTGATGGTGGTCGCGCACTATTAAATATACCAGACCCGTTATTAAATAATATATTTGTAGATAATACTGCGTGTGAAATAAGTATTGGTGGAACATATGCTTCTTTGTTGCGACATAGAAATGGGGGAACTTTTTCAGGTGAAATTGTGCTTACGAATAATAATCTTCGCCAACAAATATTGGCTTGTCCGTTAGAACTACAAGAAATTCACCAAATAACACGGCATGATTTGATAGATCCTGTTACGAACCTTCCGTCTACATTTGACATACCGATTCATAGAGGAGGAGCTGATATAAATAAATTAATTAAAATGGAAACATATAAGTTATACTTTTTATCAACTCTTTTAAATTTATTTATAATGATGAAAAGTATAAATGAACCTGTTGATATAAAGGCGAAGGGTGTTGTAAAACACAAAAAAACAAAAAAACGCAAACATATAAAAAAGAAGAAGAATCATCGTCGGTCTAAAAGAACAAAATCGTTATAAATAAAAACAAATTTAATATACGAATTACACAAATAAGTAACAAAAATTGATTAGGATTATTAAATAATAATACATATAATAAAAATGAACGGAACCGAATTATTTGAACGCATCAAACAAGTATCTTACTTTGGAGAACTGTTAGACTCCATACATGGAGCCACCAAGGCAGAAACGCAATCTAAAAGAGGTAATGTATTTGAAAAAGTATGGGATATTATTATTAAATTTGGGTTTTGTCCCATATTACCAAATGATATATACGACCATTATGAAGGAAATATTAATACTTGTAATTTAAAAAAAGTGGTAGATTTAGAAATTTACTTACGCAGTATATCTGTATTTAGCAAAGGAAAAGGTGGTTCAAGTGATATTACTTTACAACATACACCTAGTGGTAAATGGGTTTTTATGTCTTCCAAGTTTTACTTAAATGATAGTAAAAAATCTATTGATAATTATGATGTTGAGAAAATTTTAGCAATTATAAAACAGCACTATCATATATATAAAGAATACGATATTTATTTAGTAGTTCATAATAAACAACAAGTATTAAATATCATCACATCTAGTCACGCCACCCATAACTATATTAAAGAAAATATACATCATATTTTAGATTTAGAAGATTTAGAAATATGTTTTCAAAATCTAAAAAATGCGGTTCAAGACATTACTATAGATAAATTGAATTTTAAATTTGGTACAGATAAAGTACCGTTACAACTACGGTTTCATCAGGAATTAATTACTTATAAACAAATGGAAAAAATCGAAGAAGGAGAAAAAGAGTTGTTATTAGGAGCAAAAGCAAGGTCTGGAAAAACTTATTGTGTTGGTGGATTATTTATTAAATACCATAAAAAATATAATGTCATAAACGGATTGATTATTACTCCAGCCCCAACCGAAACATTATCTCAATTCACCGATGATTTATTTCATAAGTTCCGAGATTTTAATGTAATAAATATTGTTGAAATTAAAAAAGGAACTGATTTTAAAACAATGAATCTTCAAGAAAATAATATTATTATTGTAAGCAAACAATTATTAGATGGTTATGTAGATATCAACACCATTATATTAATACGCAACCTCCATTTAGATTTTATCGTGTTCGACGAGAACCATTTTCACGGAACAACATTAATGTCTAAAGATATTTTAAAATCATACTCCTCTCGAAAAACTATAAAATTATATTTAACCGCTACATATTCCAAACCGTTAAATGAATGGTGTATTCCGAGCGAATGTCAATTTTATTGGGATATTGAAGATGAACAATTATGTAAAAAACGAAATATTATAGGATTAGTAGACAAACATGGAGAAGATGTGCGGAGGTTCTTAACTGAAACAAATAAAGAACAATTGTTATGTATTTATGATAAAATGCCTGATTTACATATAATTACAAATATGATGGATAGAAAAAGATTTGACGTAATTCAAGAAAAAATTAGTGATACTTCATATGGATTTTCAAATGGAACACTGTTAAGTGGAAAGTTTCCAAATGAAGTTGATACTATATTGAGATATATTACAGGAAGCAATAAGGAACAAGATTATCCTAAAAAAGATTTATCCATATTTGGAAGAATAAAAAGAACTGCGATTGAAAATAATAGCAGAACACAATTAAATAACGGAGATTTTACCACTCAATTATGGTTTTTACCATTTGGAATAAATATGACTATTAATACAGTGAGTGAACACGTGAAAGATAGAATGATGAAAAATAACATCCTAAAAAAATATGAAATAAAAATTGTGAATTCCAAGAAAGAATATAAAGTAAAAGACATTAAAGAAGAAATAAAAAAATGGGAATTAAAAGCAAAAGACGACGGAAAAGACGGATTAATTTTATTAGCTGGAAACCAATTAACTTTGGGAATTACATTACCATTTGTAGATATAGTATTTCTGTTTAATGATATTGTTTCAAGTGATAAGATTATTCAAATGATGTATCGTTGTATGACGGAAAGCATAAACAATAGTGAAAATGATAAAATAAATAATGGAATTAAAAAAATGGGGTTCGTGGTGGATTTGAATATTTCCAGAGTTCTAAATACTTGTTTGGATTATAATGTTTATAAAAAAGATTTGAACATAGAGCAAAAAATAACATATCTAGTAGAAAATAATTTGATAAATATAGATAGTGATTTATTTCAAGGAAAAGAGAACAAGACAAAATTAATTGAAAAATTATTACATATTTGGAAGGCAGACCCAATACATAACCTAAAAATATTGTTGAAAAGGATCGAAGACAGTATTATTGATATGGATACCCATGATCAACGAATGATTAACCAATATTTTACAAGTTCTCTTGGTGATGATAAAGTAAATTTAACAGTTAAGTTTGACGAAGAAAGTACAGAAGCATTACCAACTGGAAAAGAAATCGTAAAACTAGATGGACCATCTGAGGAAGTAGAAACGCCGAATGACAAAGACCCTGATATTTCACTTACTAAAGATGTATTACCATTTATTATTCCGTTGATTTGTATTTTGACTATTAATACCGAACATAAAGATATTTTAGAAATGTTGAATGTTATTAAGACTAGTCCCGCCTTATTATGTGTATTTCAAGACCAGTCGTTTGTTTGGTGGAATAAATCCGATATTATAAATTTGATTGACACAATTGTCGGTAAATATGTTAGAAAGAATTCGTATATATATAATATATCAATACAATTTAAGATGTCTTTACAAAGTTTGATTGATAAACCCCAAGAACTATTAGAGTTAATTGATAGTTGTTTGAAACCAAAGCAAAAGGAGAAACAAGAAAATGGCGAAGTATTTACGCCAATGAGTTTAGTATTTGAAATGTTGGATAATTTAGATAAACATTATATTAAGGAACGCGGAATAAGCATATTTACCGAACCAAGTTTCAAATGGTTTGACCCAGCATCCGGTATGGGTAATTTTCCAGTAGCAGTTTATTTGAAACTGATGGAAGGATTAAAAACTCAAATGCCAAATGACGAAGACCGCAAGAAACATATCATAGAAAATATGTTGTATATGAGCGAATTAAATAAGAAAAATGTGTTTATTAGTCATCAAATATTCAATATTAATAATCAGTATAAGTTAAACCTTTACGAAGGCGACACCTTAGAACTTGATATAGAACGTGTCTGGGGATTAGAAATCAATAACTTTGATGTGATTTTAGGAAATCCGCCATACAATAAGGGAGGCATTCGTTCTCATACTGGAAAACAGTTGGGAGATAAAAATGAAACCATCTGGACGAAGTTTATTGAAAAATCGTTTGAATGGTTGAAACCAGATGGGTTTTTAGCATTCATTAATCCGTTGAGTTGGTTGAAGAAAAGTCATTCACTACATAACGAGATGTTGGAGAAACATATTGTTTGGTTGAAATTATGGGATAATTCACAATCAAAAGGAATGATTAATGCTGATATTCCTATTTCGTTGTATGTATTACAAAATAAATTGAATACAACAAATAAAAAAACAGAGATTACATCAATTCTAAAACGACGCAATTTAACAACAACATCAACCGAATATCTCAATCCAAAATATTCCATTCCATTAGCATTCCATAGCATATTCAATAAACTCGTTGGATTTATTGAAACGAGAAATCTACAATTGGAATACAAAACAAAAACCATAAAATCATCTGGAACAAAGGCAAAAATACCAACTGAATATACATTAGAAGATATGTGGGCGGTTGATACATATACTATCAAAGAAGGTTTAATGGTAAAAAAAACAACCGAACAACACCCAGACGCAAATAAACGCAAACTTATTATTTCCAACAAAGCAAGTTTTACTGGGGCGTTTATTGATGAAGGAAAAATAAGTTTAACTGGAAATCACAAGTTTTATATTTTGGGCGACAATTTAGAACTCGTGAAAAAAATGTTGGATTTTAGAATTATCAATATTATAGGGCATTACACAAAATACGGACAAGACTTTTTAGATAATGAAGCATTCAAATATCTTCCAGACATTCGTAAGTTAGGAATTGCGGATATTACAGAAGACGAGTTTTACATGTTGATAGGATTAACGCGCCAAGAAACCAACCAAATAAAAAATCCATCGTCAAATGAAATGGTTGAGGAAGAATATGCAGTAGACACGGATATTATTGGTTCAAGTATGTCTACTACCGAAACTAAAAATACGAAAAGTGGTCCAACTATACAGGTAGATAATATAACCGATGATACGTGTGATAAGCCATTTGAAAAATGGACGGTAAAAGAACTTACTAAAAAATGCAAAGAATTTAAGTTAACGGGACTATCTGGAAAACCCAAGGCACATTTAATACATATTTTAAAGTCGCATTTATCTTCTGGCGGAGGTGATGTATAAATATATATATATATAACTATACATCGGAATATGTAACATATCTAATACATGTATAAGGTTGCCACTAAGTTAGGCGTAAAACTCATAAGAGTTATCCTTTTTATTACTATAGATCTGGATATATAAATTATAAGTAAGAAGTTATACTTTAAATATATACTGGGGAAACTTATTGGGGGGAACTTTTTCATAAAACTATTTATAAAAAATATAACAATTTATTTTTTTTATTTTTCTTATCCGATTAAAAAAATAATATTTTGCATAAATAGTTCCCCCTCCCCATTTTCAAATAGTTTCCCCCATCAGTATTATTTTTTATATAATTTTATAAAATAATTATCTATTTATAATAATATACATTATGATAAAACTATTATAATGTATATTTGGTTATTACAATGTATGGCGTATACTAGACATACTATTATATATTAATGGCAAATTACATGTACATTTTTCATTGTATTTTCTAATAGTTACCGCACCCTTTATATTTGTATATAGATCATTAGTGTTTAACCAAATCAAGTTTTTGTAATGAATTTCGGTATCGCTTGTCCAATCTGGTCCGCATCCAGTCCAACCAAGTTCCTCATTTGTAAGCGTACTAATACATGGTCCAAATAATCGTTCATTATGTGACGCATATGTTGCGACTCCAAGTATTTGTCCTCGTGATTTTCTTAAAACGAACCATAATCTATCTCCCGGTTTAACGGTCTTAAGGAACCCTTTGTTACAAGAAGTAGATGATTGAATTCCCCAAATTTTATGGTCGGATGACCTAATAAAATTAAATCCGTCGCCAACTCGTAAAATCCAATCGGTAGTAGTCATGTTAATTTATTGTGGATTATTAGTATTTAAGTATTTCAATTTTGTTATAATTATATAATATATTTACGCATCCACTTGGTTATTCTATTTAAATTTATACGGGCATTAATATATTTATATGGATAATACTAACAATACACAATATTTCCTCCGGTTTTAACTTTAATTAAACATACCATTTCATTAAACATATTATCTGGAATACGAATATTTTTATTTGTATATTCATCATAAACATATGGAAATGATGGTGCTAAATCTATCCGATTATGATGTAGAACAACTTTATCTTTTATATCATTTAAATTATCTATATCATTATTTCCGTGTAAAATAAAATGTTTAATTGCTTCTATTTTTTGAACATTTGTTAATGTGGTTATTTTATGTAACACATGTAATACATCAATATTAGTTGGCAATTTTGTTAATTCAATTGCGACATCAATTGATATTTTATGTTCATTAGTTGTATCTAATAACATCAATACGTCTTCGGGTAAATTACGCATTTTCAAATATTTTTGAATAGTTTGTTTTGAAATATGTATTGCCGATATTACACGATCGATGTCTCCATTATATACATCATATAATTTAGAGTAACTACGAACTTTATCACCTGTTGTCATTTGGTTTCTCTGGACGTTTTCAACTAAACTGATTTCTTCTGCTTTTTGAGTATCTATACTTAATAAATTACAAGGAATGTGTGATTTATTCAAATATTTCATTGCTAAATACCTTCTTTGACCGGCTATAATTTCATATTTATCATTATTAAATCTTACAGTAATTGGATTAATTAATCCATTTATCTGGATATCATTTGCTAAATCGGTAATACCAGTTTCATCTTCTTCGCTGGTTAATGTTTTTCTCACATTAATATTTGATACATATAATTGAGTTATATCAACATTAACAATTTCCATTCTATGTAATTTTATTAGATGTCTTTATATAATCTAGTATATTTAATATGGTGTTATACGTAATGTGGTATACAATGGTAACTTATGTAATATTTTATGTATTATATAGAGATTTGTATAACATTTTTAGTTACGGATTAATACGAGATCTATCAAAATTTAAGGTAGCATTCATGGAATTGATATAATATCGTTTCCAGTATATGGCCTCATCCTCATTACTACACGGACAGTCACATACCTTTTCAATATTCCAGTTGTCATATCCGCCGTGTTGTCGCATGAATTGAAACACATATTTTGGATGACTTGGAATTGGATCTATATGAGAAGTTAACTTATATTCATTATTATATTCTTGTTTAACACTATACTTACGCATTTTAATATTAGTTGTATATCCAATAAATATATTAGTTATAGATTGATCTTTACAACATATCTTGTAAATTACGGTATTATTCCAGTCTAGCATTTCATACTTATTTATGTTATAATATGTTTATGTGTATAATTGTATTAACATATCAATAACCATAATTCATATACAAATATATTATTTTTTAGATTTGAAAAACGACGTAATAGGTTGTAAATTATTTTTAGCGTTATTTGTTTGTGTTAAATATGGAGTAAATAGCAATTCTTCAACTAATTTTATTTTATCTTTTTCATTCATTGTAGCGATATTGATATTTTTCTTCACGCGAGGATTACAGATTTTATAAACCTCCGCCAAAACCAACGCAAATAGTTGGCCAACTGGTTTCATGATTTGGTTTGAAATATAGAATGAGTAATCTATTTTTAAATTATTTGTTGTAATAAATTGTGGAGTTTCTATTTTATCTCCTTGTGTTAATTTCATAGAAGTCTTTGGTGTAACGATATATGCGTATGGTATTCTGTCACCAGATCCAGGTTTATTTCCAGGTTCCCTAGCAGCAATTCGGTCCGCCAACACTTTATGAGCTATACCACGCGGATTTACGTAATAACCACGTAGTGCCTTGGTTATAATTAGTTTATCCATAGGAATGGATTTATCAGTTAATTTTTGTAAATATTGTTTTAAATATTGTATTGCCATTGTGATGTTTTTTTCTTTCATCAGAATGTCTATTATTCCTCCATATACATCTTTCACAATCGGTGCGTTGTCTCTGCGTTTTAGTACAATACCCATTTCTTTTCGTTTGCCTGCGTTTGGATCCGTTTCATATAACATTCCGACATATCTTTTTTTAGATAATAAACAGAATGGCATGAATGTCTTTTCATATTCCAAATCGTGTGGTTGTTTCAAATAAGACGACGCAAGATGTCCAGCTTGTTGAGCGATATCGATGGTCATATCCAACGCTTGGTATCCAGTGATTGGAGTATCATCTGTAATATTTCTCAAATTAAATGTAAAGAATACGGAATCTGTGTCTCCATAAATATATTCTGCGTAGGTTTTTACGGGTCCATATTTGGCTGTATTTACGATTGATCCATTGCCGTAACATTCTTCAATAATGCGTTGTGCGTATAGAATCAACAAACGTCCAGTAGCAGTGGTTGATGCGGCAATATCTTGTTCGTAGAATGTGCTGGTTTTGGCACCGCATTGTCCATACAATGAATTGGCAGTTACTTTGTAACCGAGTTGTCGTTTATCCAAAACATTTTTCATGAAATCATCTGATTCTGTTTTAATTAATTTTCGAGTATTTTTTCTTGCGTTCAAAAGTTCTTCCAAGATAGATGGCATAATACCGGTTCCAATGATTTCGTTGGGTTGAACGAATCGACATATTTTGTGTCCGACTAATATTTTATCGAACTTGACGCTTTTGGATTTTTTACGAATGTATCTGTAAACATCGTATGAAATATTTACGTATTTATATGTTGGAATATTATCATATATGAAATTGCCAGAGGCGTCTTTTTCGCCCGTTTCAGAGACCAGGTTATTTTCAAGGTCGTATGTTTTTGTCCAAACTTTGGTATCATGTGATAGATTTTCACTAATTATGGAGGATGGATACAACGACGCGTAGTCAACACATGCGACGGGTATATCTAAATATAAGTTACATTTGGGTGGTAATACGATTGCGCCTTCATAAGCATCGAATGGATTGCCGTTGTCCATTACTGGCATGAGTGTATTTTTTTCTCTACATTTTTTAGAAATATAACTGGTTAATTTGATGCCTTGTCCGCGCATGACCAAGAAATTGATGGGAATGCTACAGATTCTGGCCATTTCGATAAATCCAGTTAATACGTCTGCTTTTTTGATGAGAGAGTGAACAAGATTACAATCTGCGATACAATATTTGGCGATGATGGCTCGGTCTGCTGCGCTACCTTTAGTTAAGCGGAATATGTCTTGTGGGGTGACATCGTCTTTGGCTAGACACCATCTGATTTTTTTGGTGGTAGTATCTGGGCGAATATTGGGTTCATTGATGGTAAACATTTTTAATTCGTGGTCGATAGAATGAATACAAAACTTGTGACCACTGGCATAATATTCGGTGGTATGTCCGATTTCTTCGATATGAATATAATTTCCAACTTGTAATCCAGTAATATTTTTAGTATATAATTGTGTTAATCCGTTGGGTAATTCTACGATATTTTTAATATAGTCGCCGATAAATTGGCCAGATACGTAATCTAATTTGTATGAAACAAGATTTTCTTCTCTTCTAAAATAATTATATAAATCAATTTGAGTTCTACCAGTAATTTTGATGAAATTTATTTCGAATTGTTTCATGGTTGTTTTTTCAATACGGTATTTACCGGGCATATCTTTGACGGGTGTTCCGCAGATTTCTCCTTTATTTCTGGATAATTGTAGGAATTTCTCTACGCATCCGTGTACTTCGGCGCGACGGAACATGAATTCATAATCAAAACCAAATATATTATAACCTACAATAATATCTGGATTTTCCCGTTGAATAAGGTCAGTCCATGCGAGTAATACGTCTTTTTCGGTGCGATATGATTCAATAACACTGTTTGGAATTGGGTCACATGTGTCTAATGCGATACAATGATTTAGATATGGTTCGGATGATCCGTAGGTAAGGAAGGTAGAACCGATAAATGTCACGCGATCTCCTTGTAGTCTGTTAAAATGAGCGCATAAATGTTTATTTAATTTTTCAATAAGGGTGTCTCTTTTATAACGTTTGTCGCATAATACGCTGGTAATTGTATAAATTGGTTTCTTTTTTTCTTTTTTGATGCCCCCTTGGTGGGGCTCGGTTTCTGGCTCATTTGGGGGAATGCCCTCGCCTCCTCCTCCTACTCCAACGCCTCCGATAATTGTATCATAATCAATTTCATCTATTCCAATGTCATCAGAACCAACTTCAAGGTCTTCGTCATCACCATCCTCATCAATCATATTGCCTTCGTCGTCATCAGTGCTGTATCTTGTAAAATCTGTTTTATTTTCATTTTCATCAATAATATCTTGAGCTTTCATGAACATATTTTCAATAGTCATCATTTCATTTGTATTGGATACTGAAAAGTCATTACTAACTTCATTGGTTAAAAACGAATTGATTTGTATATTTAACTCATACAACGTAGGAAATCTTGTAGGATATACTTGTGATATTTCTGGAATATCGTCGGATTCATACTTGAAGGCAGCTCGTATTAATTTGGGTAGAGTACTGCCACAATGGTCTTTATTCCACGTATCTGGATGATGTTCAAAATATTCTATAATGTTATTTGCTAATTTTTTATAAGATTTAATGGGTATAGGGAAATCACCATGACTACTATCTGCTTCTATATCAAAACTACATATTTTGTATGGAACTAATGTTTCTTTTTCTGGTAATGGGATGATTTGTTTTTTAGATAGAATATATTCGTATTTACAACTGGTAAAAGAACACGCCATAGGTGAAGTTTTTATTTCTACCCATCCGGAAGGGCTGATATTGGTAATATGGAAAAATCGTAAAAGAGGAGGAATATTAGATTCATATAAATAGGTATTTGTATGATTATATACGTAGCCGTGTTTACGTAATAATTTATTATTATGGGAGTCTTTGAAATACCAGAGTTCTTTGACTTTATTAAATGTTTTAATATTTGTGAATGATATCCATATAAATTTATGTTCTTTACAATTATCAAATCCATATAGTTTTTTACGTTTTAATAATTTAGAATCTATTATTCCGTTGGAATGGAACTTACCGATAGCAGTTTTGATGTGATTAAGAAATGCGTTTTTCATATGTAGAGTCCAGGTGTCGTTTACTAAAATATAAAAGAATGGTTTGTAATCGGTCACTGTTATACTACAGGTTTCGCCGATTTGATTTAATCCAAACATTTGAATTAAGAATTCGTCTTCTTGATAAGGTTGGTCGCCTGTTTGGAAATCATCGTCATCGATGTCATTTTCGTCTGTATTGTCGGCGGCATCCATATCCATTTTAGTAAGTATATTGAAATCAAATAGTCTAAACATAGTTGGGGTTGTGTTATATTTATTACTACGCGTATATCTCAATATCAATTTTAATAATAATATATATTTTTTATTGTGTGTAAATAAAAAATATATTATTATTATTTGGGGGTTGTCTTTCTCTTTCTCTTTGTATTTCTATTTCTATTTATCTCTAAGATGATGGGATATTTGGTGGATTTTTATATAAGTATTTATCAAATAAGTAATGTAACAAATACATTCCAGGGTTGGTGGGTTTATATGATTTAACGGATTGTACTAATGCCGTAATAGGATTATACATACTATCGGTTACATATAACCATAATAAGTAAATGAAAACTACGACACCCGTATAATAGATATCTACGGTATGTATTTGGCTATTCCAAAGAGTAAGTATTGGAATTATTTTAGTAATTGAAACAATAATTAAAAAATAAAATATATTAACCGGGTCAGAAACACGGATAATAATCATTAACATGATAATATTTATAAACAATCCCATAATTAATGGGAACTTTGGATTAATATGAACAATCTTAAACATATATAAAATATACCAAACCAATATCCAATAGGTTAATATTTTATCAGGAGTTATCATTTATATACTATAAACACACTATATATTTCTATTTAATGATGTCTTCTAACAGACCTTGGAGTTTTATTTTCATCATACTTATATTCTGGATGAACTCTAGGTTCCGTTAATACATTAGATGAAGATGTTCTGGGAGTAGAATATGTATATCTACTACGACTATATTGTTCAGGTGGTTGTTGTTGTTGTCTGGGTTCTCGGTCTTGGTCATACTCTCTATCTCGAGGTCTATCATAAGAATCATTAGATTCTCTTTTATAATGATTCTTTCCAGAATTATGATATGACCGTGAACTGGATGAATTAATTGTTGATGTATGTTTCTTTTGTTCATTATGAACGTCACACATTAATTTCCCGTTGTAAATACCACGAACATCATCAGCTTGAACCGCATATGTAGAATTAACGGTATCAACCAAATTAAATTGAACATATTCACCTTGAACTAAATATTTATATGACTCTTCTTCTGACCGAATTGCGTTATGATGAACAAAAATATCTTGGGGAATAGTATCACCAGGTTCGTTAGCTGAATAAATAGTTGTAATAAATCCATAACCTAATCTATGATTAAACCATTTAACTCTACCAAATAACTCCGATTTGCTAACGGTATTTTGTGTGTCAGTGCTCATTTTTTTATATATAATAATATATATACTCTTTAAATATTATTATACAATATTATAACGCGGTTGGTCTGTAAATAATAAACCTCTGGTGTATATTAACAATTCTATTAATTCATTTGGAATTTTATTGTTAAATATAATATTTTCTTTTTTATTTTGGATATCTATTAAATTCTCGTAATTAAACCAGTCCATATACTGAGGGTTATATATATACAATAATACATATATAACTGATTCTACATCATCTGCCCGACAAGGTTCATGTAAATTATGAACATTAATACTTACGTAATTTATTGTCCCAATAATATTATTTATTTTTTTAAATGGGATATGTTTTTTATTATTATCCTTATATATTTTACACAAACCAAAATCTATGATTGTTATTTTGCCAAACTGATTAAACATGATATTATCTGGTTTTATATCACGGTGTATTATATTATGTTTATGAATATTATCAATAATTGATAAAATACCGTTTCCAATTTCATACAACTTTTCTGTAGTATCTATTTTCACATTTTGTAAACTTCCAATATATAATGGTAATACCATATAATAATATGGGTCTTCTATACCACACCACAATAATTGAGGTATTCCGGATATATTTTTTAAATATTTGTATATTTTCATTTCACGAATTAATAATTTGTTGTAGTCTTTATTATGTGAAATTTTAATAGCAACGTATTGGTTTGTTTTATTATTTTGTGCTTTGTATATATTTGAAAAAGAACCTTCTCCAATTTTATCTAAAATTTTATATTTACTATTCATTTACTATTTTATTAATTTACTTTATAAATGATATATTCATATATTTTTTCAACAAATATTTTAATAATTTGTATCATTCCATATAATTCAATAATATCATTTTTTGGATTAGGTCGGAATTTTGGATTGGATTGGTTGGTTAGTACAAAAAAATGTAAAGTGTTTTAGTGGTTTAAATAATTGGCATGTTACCCCCACCTCAGCCTCCTTTCATGCGTTTATGTAAACAACGATTATATTTACAATGATGATATTTATTGGTTCGTCTTCTAGTGTATGATCGTTTTCTGTTTGAGTGTCGTTTATATGTAAAGGCCATATATAATGTTAATATTATAAATTTTCTTCTGTTATATTGTGTCGACAGATCGGACATATTCTTTTATTTAGTAACCATCTACGTAATTCAGTGTCGGTAAAAATATGACCGCAATTTATTAATTTTATAACCTTGGTATTTGGTTGAAACAAATCCATTGTGATTGGGCAGGTTATATTTAATGGATTTTGAATATCTTGAAATTCACAACATTGTATATGATTATCTATTTCTTGATTTGTTAATGGTTCATCAACAATAGAATTCGTTGAAATATCCATAATAGCAAATATCATGCTTTCTATAATATTACGTGGTGTAAATGATTCAGTTAATATGTTACGTATATTTGTTGGGTTATGTACATGATTTGGTGGTGTGTTTGTGCTGGTGCTGGTGTCATTAGATAAAGATGATGTATAATATGTTTGAATTGGAGTTATATAAACAGAAGATATATAATTTTGTGAAGAATCTATATTATTTATTGGGTTTTGTTCCATATAGTTATGTTCATTGTTATCCATATATGATGTTTGTTGGTTATTGTGGTTGTAATAATTAGATGTTGAAAATCTATTTGCTGGTCTATAATTTGGATTTAATGAAGATGTTGTAGTTGGTGGTAGATAGTTTGGTATATTATTAAATATAGAAGACAATACTCTGTTTAATGGTTGGGGTTGTTGCTCTACGGTTGGGTTATTAGTTGGATTTGGTGAATTTGGTCTTGTGGTTATTGGCGTTGTTGGCGTTGTAGGTTGTGGTTGATTTAAGGTGGAAGGTTCTTCAGGTGTATTAGTATTAGTATTTGTATTTTCTTCTTCTTCATTTGCGTCATTCGCATCATTATTTGGAGTATTTGCTACGGTGTTTGATGTCGATATTTGTTCTGATTCTATTAATCGAATCATCAAATTTTCAATTCGTGCTTGTCGTGTATGTAAAGTAGTTAATCTATTTTGTGTATTTATAATATTATCCTGTATTTGATTATACATGTATAATAACCGAATCATATTATATATATAATAACTACATTTATATTAAAAAAACATACATATAATAAATAAAAATGTCAAATCATATGTTTGTATTACCCAATCTTGGAAATACGTGTTATATTAATTCAATCATACAAATATTATTACATACATATGAGTTAAATCATATCTTACAAAATACGCCGAGTTTAAAAAATACGATGGAAAGTGTAATTGTAAAACATTGGAAAGAATTACACAATAAAACCAAGGTATCTCGTAATATTTCTCCAAATAATCTAATATATTCTATACGTAAATGTATCAATCAGTTTGATAATAACTACCAACAAGATGCGTCGCAGTTTTTAATACAATTGATTGACATCTTTAAAATCGCGTTATCCAAACCAGTAAAAATTAATATATCCTGTAAATATATAAATCCGGAAAATATTTTATATGTAGAGTGTTACAAAAGAATAAAAGAATTATATTCAAATGAGTATTCAGATCTTATCAATATATTTAACGGAATGTTAATTACAGAAATAAAAGATATGAACCAAACGACTATATCTCGTATGTTTGACCCTTATAGTATATTACAGTTGCCAACACCAAATCAACCGGTTTCTACTATTTATCATTGTTTGGATTTACTCTGGTCACCAGAAAAGTTAACAGATTATACGATAACGCCGGAAAATGGTCCAAGTATAAAGAATACGGTTGTAAGTAAAACGTATTATTTATGGTTAACTCCGAAAATATTAATTTTAAATTTAAAAAAATATAATACACAAAATAAATTGAATACGTATATTGATATTCCACTAGAATTGAATTTGACGAAATATTTATATAATGGATGTACCGATAATCCGATATATACGTTGTATGCGGTATGTAATCATACAGGTAATTTGAATTATGGACATTATTATTCTTATATATTCATAAATCAAATAAATAAATGGGTATTTTTTAACGATGATTCAACCCCGGTAGTAATTAACGATAACCAAGTTAGTACCAAAGACGCAATATGTGTATTTTATAGAAAATTAGGTTAATTATTAAAATATATGTTTCTATGTTTTATCATCTCTTCATCGGGAATACGTTTTGTTTTAAAATAGTCAATTGGTAATGTATTTTTAACCATATTTATGAGAAAGAATAAGCAATACATGCCACATTCAGTGTGTCCTTTTTGGTGAACCATCGGATAATTTTGTTCAAATTTAAATGAGATGTTTATATCTTTACCTTGTTTTATAATTCTATTTACTAAATTTAAAACTGGTGGCGAACATTTATTTCCAGAACTATCAAAAAAGAATATTAGTTTTTGTTGTATATTTATATATAATGATATCCAATGGGATCCAGACTGGTCGTGTTTATCCGTATTAAATATGATTCCAATTTTATTGATTCCTTTACGGATATATTTAGTTAATGAAAACTTACATAATACTGGAGTAACACATTTATTGTCGATTACCGCATCAAAATCAATCGGAGTAGTTCCTAAAAATTTGAAAGTTTTATCCGCCTTTTCATATTGCTTTAAAGTCGCAATTATTTCTATATTTGATAACCATTCCGTAGGATTATTTACCCAAGTAGACGGACTATACGGAGCAAATGATTCTAAATATCTGTTTAAATCTGTTTTGATTAACTTATTTGCCCAACAACGTTCATCTGGACAAGTGTCATTTAATTTATTATATAATTCTCTATATTTTTCGTTGATGTTTAATTTTGTATCTATTTTATTATTCTTATTTTTCTTATTCCAATTATATACCAAGTTGTTAATCATCTCGGAATTATAACACGAGTTTGTAATAGTATTGTTGGCTAATGGACTACATCTTAACTTTTTAATTGTTTTTGTTTTCTTTCTATTGTTATTATTAATTACAGTTTGTTTATAGGATTTTTTCCTTTCTTTGTTTACTATATTCATATATATACTATATATTTATTCATTTATTAAAACCGAATCCTGTGGTAATATTATATCTAATGATGGAGCATTCTCATCCAAAATTGTTGGGATATCTATTTTATAACGAAAATCTGTTGTTTTTATATTCATTTCTTTCTGTTTTGGTATAATAATATTTGGTAATAATTGGGTTTTTTTTATTTTATTACGAATTATAAATTTATCCATATAATTAAGTTGTTTAACTGGATTGGGATTTAGATTGGAATTGACATTCTCATTATCTTTTGTATTATTTGAATTCTCATCATATGCTTCTATTATAGTATCCATACGAGGACCGTGGTCTTTTTGTAACATCATATGCGTATCGGTTAATTTAAAATAATTTATACAAGAATTTACGTAAATATTAAATGATTGCTTTAGTTCTGTATCAATATTTACTAACTCTACATTATTTAATAATTCATACGTTAAATTATGAATTCGGTGTTTGTAAAAATAAATTTCGTCTTCATTTACAATTAATTTCTGTAATGAGTTATTTTTATTTTTTAAATTTGATAAATATTTTAATGTAATGTTATCTATATCCATTATATCTTATTAGATGATTAAAAAATTTAATAAGATAATTAAAAAAATAAGATAATTAAAAAAATAAGATAATTAAAAAAATAAGATAATTAAAAAAATTTATAAAATATATTTTTTTTATCTATTTAACCGGCTACATGTATTAAAAGTATGTGTATTATTAGATGACATAACTTGTGGTATGGACGTAGATGAAGGCATAGGCAACTCTGGATTACTACTACATTTGGGTATGGTTGAAAATAAATATGGAAATTCTTGAATATTCAGATTATTTCTATTAGGTAAAATATTTACGTTATATAAGTCGCTTGATTTATAATTTGGTTTATAATTAGATTGACAATTTGTTCGTCGTAATTGGTCACGTAATATTGATTCAACATCTACATTTGAACTAAAACCAATCCATGGACCAGCTCGGTCGCCTGGGTTAAATATTTCATTATCGTCATATTTATTAGTTGATGAATTTAAGTTTGTAGTATATAATGGTGGAATATCCTGTAAATGTACATATTTTGTATTAATTGGTCTAAAAGTGAAAGCTGGTTCTAATAAAGTAGATGGAATATTTCTGGAATAAATACGGTCATTAATAGCTTGTTGTTTAAGATTCGTAGTAGTCATTATAACTATAAATATAGAAGATAATTAATTTATAAAAATGATTTTTTTATGTGTTAAGTGGATTATTAATTTTTAAAATTTCAAAAAACAATTTCATTCTTAAATCAAATAAATCTGAAATCTTTTTTAAATGATTTAATTCGGTTTTTAAAGATAATGAATATAAATGTTTCATGTATGATGAATTATATAAATGTATTTTTTTTTCAATAATGCTTATTGATTCACCCAATTTTTTTGAAATATCATATGTATAATGTAATGCGAATTTTAACGATTCGTTTATATTTAACATATTTTCCAAATGATTCATATCTATTTTTATATAATCACAATCTGTTACCTGTTCGTTAAACATTGGATTGTTTATTTTTATTATATCAAAAATAAGTAATTCAATTAATTTTAATTTATAAGCTAAATCAAGTTGTTCAATTTCTTGTATAAATATTATATAATCTGGATCAATATGTGTAGATATATATTGAATAATAGACGCCGTTGCTGTAATTGAATATGATACATATGACATTATATTAAATAAAATATGTGTAGTCATTATTGGAATATGCGTATTATTATATAACGAAACAATGTCCATATATATACTAAGGTTATATCATAAGTATTTTAATAATACTTATTATATAAAAAATAAAAATGTTCCAAAACGGGTTCGAACCGTTGACCTTTGGCTCATAAGACCAATGCTCTAACCAACTGAGCTATAGGAACCTACTAAAAAAAATATGGT
>Ga0209668_10000183_pt1 | contig 26471 bp, 20 predicted proteins | sample FrelakmetPLP11PL_FD_187150 | JGI IMG/M metagenome (GOLD analysis project Ga0209668, IMG submission 187150) | Freshwater lake sediment microbial communities from the University of Notre Dame, USA, for methane emissions studies - PLP11 PL (SPAdes)... | ecosystem: Environmental > Aquatic >...
TGATACGGATATGTATGTGATGAAAGTGTGGTGCGAGTATGTATTTGGAAAATGCCACCCCTTTATTTTAGACGAAATAGCCAAAAGAAGCTATCAGGGATATTTACTTTGTGCTCCGGATTTACCCTGGGTGAAAGATGAATTGAGAGAATATCCCGACGAAAAAAACAGAATTGAGTTGTATCATCTGTATCGGGATTTGCTGATTCATCAATCCACTCCCTGGAAAATCATCAGGGGCAGCGATGCCAGCCGGTTGGCGTCTGCCATCGCTGCAGTGCAGGAAATGATTCCTGCTACACAAAAAGCGTAAAATTTATTTTCGTACCAAATCTCTTACATCCTCATCGTCTTCGATATTATTCATTTCCCGAAGAATTTGAGGATATCGCCACCCAACCCGAGCGCTCATTGGTTTTACCGTAAATCGTTTCGGATTGGGAAGACAGGCAATAATCATCGCAGCTTCCGATCGGGAAAGTTTCGATGCCGGCTTACCGAAATAATGCCGGGCAGCGGCTTCAATCCCAAATATTCCGGGACCCATCTCGATAACATTCAGATAAACTTCGAGAATTCTTTTCTTGCCCCAAAACCATTCAATCATTTTAGTAAAATACACTTCGGGTAGCTTTCGTGCGTATCTAAATACTCCGGCCCCATTAAATAAGAAAACGTTTTTGGCAACCTGTTGTGTGATGGTGCTCGCTCCTCCGCCCAATGGAATTTTTGACTTCTTCCCTTTCTTCTTCGGGCGCAAACTATGTTCAATAGCATCCCAGTCGAAACCTCCGTGATCGGTAAAGGACTGATCCTCGCTGGCAATTGCAGCAAGCTTAACAGCGGGAGCAATTTTATCCCAACTCACATAATCACGTTTAAAACCGTAGCCCCATGCATTGGTTATTTGCATAATCGTGATGGGCGGCATCAAAAATCTACAAATAATGATATAAAGCAACGACGATACAAAAGTGTAAAGCAATATCTTTTTAATCACTTGAAAAATGCGAAAGGGTTGTTTAGATTTTGTATTGGTCATACTCCAGTAATAATGCGCTTAATTCGCAGGTGTATTCGGTTGTACTTTGCTATTCGTTCCCAGCTGTAATATAGCGAAATGATATTTTCTGCCCGCTTCCCAATAGGTTCTGCTGGAGGAAGCCAGCAAAGTGCCCAACAAGAAAACACCACCAGCAATGCCAAGACGGGGAATATTATCAGGTGCAAAAACCGGTTCGCTGTGTATAGCGGAATTAAAAACATTCAAGAAAATAAAGGCAGCCGAACCGAGTTGAAATATTTTTCCGTTACTGAACACATTATAAGAAAAATTCTTCTTCGGCACAGCCGTAATCTCATTTACATGGATACGCATGATTCCCATATTGCTGGTATCGAAAGAATAAAAACCCATATTATTGAACATCCTATTGATGTGTACCTGATTAATCCAAACGGAATCTTGCTGCACTTTTCGCACATAGCCCTCAATCCACTGTTGATTGCTGAACCGAAAAATGATATAGCTGCCGGCAGACCAACTTTGAAGCGTTCTGTCTTTTTTCTTCAATACCAGCCAATCCGATTGTGCATTCAGCTGAGTAAAGCTTACACATGCCAGCAATAGTACCCAGTATTTCATGGAATAGTAACAAATTAATGTGATTGGAACCCCCAAAATAGCACCCCGCCTATTAACGAGAGTCCGAATCCGATAAGTATTAAGCCCGATATTTTATTAATGATCCGCAACACTTTTGGCGTGAGTTGGTGTCTGAGTTTAGCTGCCATTATTACTTTCATCAAATCTGTAAGCAACACAAATAACAGGCAGGTAGCAAATACGATCAATTGATACTGAGCGGGGTTCGGGGTGCCTTCCGCATCAGCATGAATGGCGGCCGTCCAGGCAAACCAAAATAAAAAAACGGCTGGATTGAGGATATTAATTAAAAACCCCGAGAAGAACATCCCGATATAATGATGTGCTTTATATTCCTTATCTACGAGCTTGTTTTCCGAATCTGCCGTTACTTTTTTAAAGAACAGGGTATATATTCCCAATAGAATTAAAAATATACTTCCTGCAATGGCAATTGCTGTTTTGTGTATAAGGATCGAGTGAAACAATTGAGTAAAAAAATGTGATACCAACAGCAATAAAATATCGCTGGCCGAAATGCCGGCAACTAAAATATAACCCGCCAGCTTTCCATGATTAATGCTATGCTTGATAATGGCAAAAATTACCGGGCCAACCGAAATAGCCAAAAAAAATCCGAGCAATAATCCTTTCAAAATCGGTGCCAGCATAGAACGGAATGGGTTATAAGATGGATGAATGCGCTGTCTGTTTTGATAAAAAATTTTCCCATTTCTCCAGCATGGCACCCTTTAACACGCGTGGGAATTTATGTTGCCCGCCTAGCTTTCCTTGTGATTGCATAAAATGGAGGAAAACATTTTCAGACAATACATCTAATTTAACTTCTCTCAATGCCGACTTTCTTTCCACGGCATAATCATCATTTAGCTCCTTCAGCTTTTCATCAATATAGGCAGCGAGTTCGGCAGGGTTCGCCGCATCATTACAAGCAACATACCAATGATGTGCAAAAAAAGAATCGCAGGGCTCCCCGGCTACAGTATATTCCGGGATAGAAATATTGAATTTTTCAGAAGCCAGCTGAATGGCGTGATTCATATTATCTACACTTAAATGCTCCCCCACTAAACTTAGAAAATGTTTGGTTCGGCCGGTAATAACGATTTCACAATTTTCTTTGTCAACAAAACGAACTGTATCGCCAATCAAGTAGCGCCAAGCCCCGGCAGTAGTGCTTATCAACAAAGCATAGTCTTTTCCTTCTTCTACTTCATGAATCATTAAAGCTTCCGGATTATCTATCATTTCACCATCTGCTGTAAAGTTGTTTTCGTTGAAGGGAACAAATTCCAAAAAAATATGTTCCCCGGTAACCAATCGCATTCCTTTTGCATATTGCTTATCCTGATAGGCAATAAAGCCCTCGCTGGCGAGATAGGTTTCTATATAGCTGATGGGACGTCCTAATAATTTTTCAAAACCCTTTTTATAGGGCTCAAAGTGTACGCCTCCGTGAACAAACACCGACAAATTGGGCCATATCTCATGAATATTCTTCAGCTGGTAGCGTGCAATCACCATTTCCATGCACATCTGAATCCACGCAGGCACCCCAATTAAAAAACCAATATCCCATTGAGGAGCTTTTTCTACAATTTCTTCCAGCTTTTTATTCCAATCTTTTTCTCTGGCTATTTTTTTACCCGGCTTATAAAATGGCTGAAACCAAAAAGGAGATTTTTTAACTGTAATGCCGCTTAGGTCTCCTGCCAGATACCCGCTTCCTTTTTGTAAGTCGGTGCTTCCGCCCAATGCCAGCCAACCCTTTCCTACAGAAGCCAGCGGAACATTTTCATAGGTGCGTAAACTGAGTAGCTGTTTAATCATTACAATTTTGTTTCCCTGCAAAAGGTCGTTGGTAATGGGGAGGTATTTGCTGGCTGCTTCGCTGGTTCCGCTACTAAGGGCGTAGTATCGAATTTTCCCGGGCCAGGTTACGTTGGCGGCTCCCGACATGGTTTTGTGCCACCAGTTTTTATACATGCTGCTATAATTAGCAACCGGAACCTGTTCCTGAAATTTTTTCCCCGGATGTTTGCTCAATAAAATCTCATCAAACCGGTATTGCTGACCAAATTCGGTAAATCTTGCTTTTCGTAGTAATTTTCTTAGTACCCGCAATTGCTGGCGACGGTGATTATTTTGAGGTAGCCGCAGTGCTTTAAGTATATTATTGGGAATGTGGAAATTAAAAATTGGCATCTGCACGCACTTTGTGCGAAGCTACTGAATAGATTTCACATCCCCTTCTTTGTCAATACCCTGGGTCCAGTTTTGCCAACAATGGAGTTACTATTTTTGTGATTGAAAAACACCGGAATTTTTAATGGATGTAGCTCCAGCCATTGAATAACTGCCAACAAAGGCATTGTTCCAATACAAAAAATTACACCGTACTTGTCATTTAAAAGCGCATCGTTAGCTCGGGAAGTCCATTCGGCCCAATTGTTCACCCGAATAGCCGAACCATTCGCATGTTCATTGCCCATGCTTGCCGCAACAGCTGAAGCATCCGCGTCCAATCCTACACAAATCAACTCCTCAGGAAAATCTAGATTTGATTTTTTTGTTTTACAAGATTGCGCAACATTCCAGGTAACCCAATGCAGCATCCACTGAGCATAAATGAAAAACTGAAGTACTTGTTTGATGGGCGTTGAATAATATTTTTTACAATACACAATCATTGCCCTATAAAAATGATAGAAGTATTGAGTACCCTTAGCTGGAGAACTGGCACCCTTAAAATGAATGATAGCATCCTTGCCTCGATACCAGCATAGCTTACCGGCAGCCGCAATTTGCTTACAAAAATCTATATCTTCTCCATATAAAAAATACTTTTCATCTAACCCGTTTGTGTATTCCAGCATGCTTCGGCTGGTGAGCAAAAAGGCCCCTGTTAAAACTTCAACCGAGCAAGCATCTGTTGCAGCAATATTGCCTAAAGCATAGCGATTCAATATTCCCGAACTTGGAAAGAGACTTGCGAGCCCCAGCATTTTGGCTGCGGAATTGAAGGGAGTAGGGAAACTTCTTTTAGATTCCGGCAAAAAAATTCCGTTGCCATTTATCAGACGACAGCCAATGGCTCCAATGCGATCATCATCCATAATTTGCGAAAGGCAACCCCTAATTGCTGCAGCAGTTACAAGTGTGTCGGGGTTGAGCAACAACACCCAGGTTCCGGCAGCTTGCTTCCATCCCAGATTGCAGGCTGCGGCAAATCCAATATTTTTTTCGGGAACTATTCGCTTTATCGGAATAGCAGTATGAATGATGGAAGCTGGTTTCGTATTCGAATCATCATTGTCTACCACAATTACCTCAGCATCCAGGCCACTAAGGGCCGCTTCTAAAGCGCAAATACACTGCTCCAGAAAATGAGGTACCCGATAATGAACAATAATAACCGAAAGCAACATGATAATTTGATAATGCCAAATTGAAAGTAACACAATCCTTCAAAAAACCTGTTAAACCGGCAAGCTAACCTTCATTTTATTTCGGCAGGGGACTTGCCTGTTGTACTTTTGTGGTATGTTTAAACAAACCTTATTAGCGGCAGTAGAAGCCGGGGCAGCCGAAATGGCTCGTTTTTTTAACGGCAATTTTGTAATCAGCAACAAAGAAGGGATCAACAATTTGGTTACCGAAGCCGACCATGCCGCCGAAAAAGCCATTTTTGAAGCGATTCGCAACCATTACCCCGATCATTTTCTATTGAGTGAAGAGGCGGGCGAAATTGTGCAGGAATCCACTTATAAATGGATAATCGATCCTATAGACGGAACCGTAAATTTTGCCAACGGCATCCCGCTTTGCTGCGTTAGCATTGCCCTGGAGCAAGAAGGAACCATTATCATGGGGGCTGTTTATAACCCTTTTTTGAAAGAACTGTTTTTTGCCCAAAAGGGCTGGGGGGCAACGCTTAACAGCCACACCATTCATGTTAGTAAAAAAGAAAAGGTTGGCTCCAGTTGTCTGGTAACCGGCTTTCCCTATACCTATCTTGATATGGAAAATGGCCCGCTGCAAATATTCGAAAAGCTGATTAGAAAAGGAATACCTGTAAGACGGCTAGGCAGCGCAGCCATTGATTTATGTTGGGTTGCCGCAGGCCGATTTGATGGATTTTATGAGCATAAATTGCAGGCATGGGATAGTGCTGCAGGGTATTTAATTGTAGAAGAGGCCGGTGGTAAGGTGACAGATTTTTCCGGCAAACCCTACTCTCCCTATCAACCACATTTATTGGCTACCAACGGACTCATTCATGATGAGCTATTGCATGTGATACAGGGAGGATCGGTAGCCCTCTAATACCCAATCAATAATTATGAGCAACAGAACAGAAATAGGCAGCCTGGGTGAGTTTGGACTCATCGAGCATCTTACCAAAAACATTGAAATACACAACGCCTCCACCATTTTAGGAGTGGGAGACGATGCTGCAGTTATAGATCATTTTGGTAAACAAACCCTTATTAGTACCGACCTGCTGATTGAGGGAATTCATTTCGATTTAGCCTATACCCCATTAAAACATCTGGGATATAAATCGGTAATGGTAAACTTAAGTGATATCTATGCAATGAATGGTACCCCAACACAAATTACAGTGAGTTTGGGTATCAGCAACCGGTTTAGCGTAGAGGCATTGTCGGAATTATATGAAGGAATATATATCGCTTGCAATAAACACGGAGTTGATCTGGTTGGCGGCGACACCTCCTCCTCCGGCAAGGGATTGATTATTTCCGTAACCGCCATCGGTGAAGTTGCTCCCGACCAGTTTGTAAAAAGAAGCACTGCCGAAAAAGGACACCTGATTTGTGTAAGCGGAGATTGTGGCGGCGCATTTTTAGGGTTAACCTTAATGGAAAGAGAGAAAAAAATATTCCTGGAAAATAGTCAGATACAACCTAACCTCGAAAATGAAAGCTATATCGTAGGTCGCTTATTAAAGCCGGAAGCAAGAAAAGATATAATACAATTTTTTCAGGAAGCCGGCATAACACCCACAGCCATGATGGATGTAAGTGATGGCATTAGCAGTGAAGTGCTGCACTTATGTACACAAAGCAATTTGGGCTGTAAAATTTATGAAGACAAGCTACCCATTGCAGAAGACAGCAGAAAAGCAGCATTTAAATTCGGACTCGACCCTACAGTATGCGCTTTGAATGGAGGAGAAGATTATGAACTCATTTTCACCATCCGGCAAGAAGATCATGATAAGATTGTGTTGAATGAAGAGATCAGTGTAATTGGATATATGACTGAGCTTGAAGCGGGTTGTAATTTGATTAGCAGGGGAGGAAATGAATATCCTTTAACCGCTCAGGGCTGGAATGCCTTTCAATCAAAATAATCAACTATGCGGAATTGGTTGATAGCCGCAATATGCCTGATTAGCTGGGTGCCCCTGCTGGCGCAGCAATCCACTCAGCCCTTGCCTAAACAATCTCCCGAACAATTACAGGAAGATTTGCGTACGCTGAAAAAAATTCTCGAAGCCAATCATCCTTCATTGTATTGGTATACGCCGCAGCATCAAATGGATAGCGTATTCAATAATGCCCTGCTGCAGATTCGGGATTCCATGAATGAAATTGCATTTAAAAATCTGGTGGCGGCTTATATCAGTCAAATTAAGTGCGGCCACACTACTGTTCGCAATTCTAAATCATTTGTAAAACATTTTTCGAAGCGACCACAGCTTTCATTTCCACTCAATATCAAAGTGTGGGATGATAGTTTGGTTGTAATTAATAGTCTGAATCCGAAAGACTCGGTATTCACCAGGGGAACAAAAATTATACAAATTAACGGAAGAACCGGAAGGCAATTCCTGGATACATTTTCTCCGTTTATTAGCGGAGATGGGCCGGGAACGGCTTTTGCATATCAGCTCGTTAGCGGGAACTTCGGCGGGTTTTACAGAACAATCATCGGTCTCGACAGCGCCTATCATATCACATATATCAATAAGCAGGGAATACGGGCGGATACTATACTGCATAATTTCAATCCCCTATCTGTTAATATGTCTGCCGAATCCATGGCAAAGATTAAAATGCAACGACCTTCCAGAAGAGAACTTAGAATTGCACGCAGGGAAGAAAAACGACAACTCCGCATCGATAGCACTACGCAAACGGCATATATGCGACTGGGAAGTTTTTCTGGTTCAGGAACTGCGCATTTTATAAAAAGTAGCTTTCGAAAAATAAAGAATGGGAATGTGCAGCAGCTGGTGATTGACGTGCGCACCAATGGTGGTGGAAAAGTTAGCAACAGTACTTTATTAACCCAATATATCAGCGATCATCCTTTTCGCGTAGCAGACAGTGTTGTTAGAAATCAAAAAGGCTTGGAATATGGAAGTCGTTTTCAGCAATCCTGGATATATGCTTTGGGTTTATTAGTTACTTCTCGAAAACAACCCGACGGCCGCTATCATTTCAGCCGTTTTGAAAAAAAAATCTGGAAGCCCAAAGTAAAGAACCATTTTTCCGGACCTGTTTATTTGGTGCAGGGGGGGTATAGTTTTTCTGCCGCTACCTTGTTTTTAGGCGAATTGAAGGGTCAACAAAATGTTAAATTGGTAGGAGAGGAAACAGGTGGCGGTTATTACGGAAATTCGGCTATGATGATTCCGGTTTGCATTTTGCCCAACTCCGGATTAAAGATTTCTGTACCACTTTACAGATTGGTTATCAACAAAGATCGACCCAAAGGGGGCGGTGTTTTGCCCGATATTTATGTTCCTCCTTCATCTGAAGCCATTCGCAAAGGAGTTGATGCAAAAATGGAAAAAATCCGATCCCTGATACAGCAAAAGGCCGCTTTCTAGCATCTATTCTATTACTTTTGCATATCCAATATCCGCTTACCCGCCTGAGGCGTGTAATGGGTGTTATTATACCCTATGAAGAACCGACTAGTCATATCCTTCTGTGTATACCTGACTTCTATTATTGGATTTTCTCATTCATTTGCTGCAAACCATTTTACAGATTCTACTCTGGAGAGAAGCGCTGTTGCACCTCCCCGCATTACCCTTTCCACCAAAAAATCACCAACCATAAAACCTACCGGTGATTTCGATCAGCGATTTGAGCATATCGGTAATCAGGCTATCAGTGTTTGGGGGTATCGGTTAGGCGTGTTGGTAAACGATCGATTTAAAATGGGGATAGGCGGATATTTTTATAATCAACTGGAAGCTGCCGGAGCAATTAATAAAAACGAGCAATCGGAGCTGGCAATTAAAACACATGCCTCTTTTGGAACGGTATATTTTGAACCGTATTTGCTTCGGAAGAAACGCTGGGAATTGAGTGTGGTGATGGAAGCAGGATGGGGTGTTGTTAATACAGATTCTGTTGCGTTAGCTTCCGAAAAAGGGCTTATGCAACATACTAGCAAGCATATCTTTCCCGTTGGTTCCGGCTTGTCTGTCAATCTAATTATGCCAGATATTCGCGGGCTACATTTTCTCACTTATTTTGGGATAAATGGAATGGCGGGGATAAGAAAAACATTCGGACAACCGGGTAGTGGCGTTTATTGGAGTATTAGTTCTGCAATCTTTATTGACCGTATTTTTACTGATATAAAATACGGGTCCTCAAAAAAGAAACCGGCACGGTTTTTATAACTTTCCAAAAGTTCAGAACTTTTGGAAAGTGTTTGCGGGTGGTTTATCGCTATGCTCTTAAAACCCCCAAAACTTTTCGATCATCATCCATCATCACTGCAAAAAATTGCTCTCCTACAGCAATTCTCCCCGTAATATCCGCCCTTCCCATTACCGTTGCGGGGTATAAAGATGCCATTCGAAAAGCCTCCGCTTCCGCTATGCCTACCTGGTCAATTAAGTTATTTACTCCCTCTGCCATTGTAATCATAGAGCCGCTTAATACCCCGGCTGACTCAAACTTGTTGCCCACTCTTTGATGCTGATAGGGCCCTGTATTCGTATCCGTAACCGCATCTGTTATAATAAACAACCGATCGCCCATTATTTTCTTAGCAACCCGAATGGCGGCATAGTCAACATGGTGTCCGTCGGGAATAACACTTGCCTTGGCTGAAGCATGATCGAGAATAGCTCCAACCATTCCCGGAGATCGGTGTTGTAACGCACTCATGGCGTTAAACAAATGTGTAGCAACCGGTATTCCTCTGTTAAATGCACGGGTTGCCTGTTCGTAAGTAGCATTGCTATGCCCTGCCGAAACCATAACGCCTGCCCGCATCAACAAAGCAACTACTGCCTCATCACAACATTCAGGGGCAAGTGTAACCATTGATATAACTCCCTTTCCCGCTTCCAACAAAGAAGCTACCGTTTCGAGTGTACCCTTTTCTATATAGGCTTCCAGATGCGCTCCTTTTTTAGCAGGGTGAATCCATGGGCCTTCTACATGGAGTCCGATACAACCCTCGCCTCCAGCCTGCCAGTATGCTTTTACCGCATTTATGCAATTGAGAAATACTTCCCGACTGTTCGTTGCAACCGTAGGCTGAAAATGAGTAGCCCCGCCCTTTTCACAAGTTCTTCGAATCGCATGAATCGTTTCAGCATCGGGAAAAACCGATAAAAGCCGGCCTTCCGCACCATATAACTGCAGGTCGATAAAAGCTGGAGCCATTAAAGGAATCCAATCATCGGAATCGGCTTGAGCGGCAGGAGATATTGCAGCAACGCGACCGTTTGTAACCTCAAGCTTTACTGAATGCAACCACTCCGACCCTGTAAAAAGTCGATTGATAAAATATTGTGTATGGGAAGTATTACTCATCTCTGTCGTTTAGCTGTGAAATAGTAAAATGGTCGGCGTCTTTCCAAAAAGGGAATTTAGTTCTTACTTCATCAACATTGGATTTATCCAGCACAACCGTTTCTGTTCTTTCTTTTTCAGGCAAATGAACTACCACATTTCCGAGCGGATCAATAACCATGCTATCGCCACAATGTGCAATCCCATTTCCATCTGCACCCACCCGATTAACCCCAATTACATAACACTGGTTTTCTATTGCCCTTGCCACCAGCAGCGACTTCCAGGCATGTGCTCTTCTTTCCGGCCAGTTGGCTACATACACCAGTAAATCATATTCCGGTGCCGATGCAGATTGCTGTCTTGCCCAAACGGGAAACCGCAAATCATAACAAATCTGCCAATGTATTTTCCATCCGTTTGCTTGCGTGATGAGCCGATGATTGCCTGCAGTAAAATGCTGGTCTTCTCCGGCAAAAGCAAACCGATGTCGTTTATCATAATGAGTAAACTTCCCATCGGGTTGCATCCAGATGAGCCGATTGTAATGTTTGTCGCCCTCTGTTATAATAACACTGCCCGCCAAAATAATTCTGTATTGCTGGGCAACCCGTTTCATCCATGATACAACCGTGCCGTCCATGGGCTCTCCTAATTGCCGGGGTTGCATACTAAAACCCGTGGCAAACATCTCGGGTAGTATCACCAATTCACGCGGAACGGACAGGTTGGCAATCATATCCTCCAGTTTTTGCAGGTTTGCCACCTTGTTTTCCCATATCAGATCAGCCTGAATCAATGTACAATGCAGCTTTGCCATAATAGGAATTTACAGGATAATATTACTGCTATTTTCATTCATCCACACGAATCTTTTTATGTTGCAACATTTTGTATTGCCTTCCGAATTGGGTCCGATTCAAAACCCTTTCTTATAAGTGCCGCACGGGTTGCAAGCTTTCTCTTTTCTATAGGCTCCCGGGCATATTGCTTCCAAAGCTTATTGGTAAGTTTTTGAAGCACTTGTTGGTATTGTTCGGGGCCGATTTCCTGTAATCCCTTGCGAATCGCGGCTTCCTGAATTCCTTTCATGCGCAAGGCAGCAATAATTTTATTTCGCCCCCAGTTTTTTTGCCGAAAATGGCCTCCCGCAAATAATTGCGCATAACGCGCTTCATTAATAAAACCTTCCTGCTGCAATAGTCCTATTATCCGAGCTGCATCATCTGCGGGCACACCCCAAAGCAGCATTTTCTGCCGAATTTCCCGGGAACAACGCTCCTGATAAGCACAAAATCGTTTGAGCCGGCTGATGAGTTTTTCTTCTGAGGCTATCAACATCCTTCGTCAAGATTGGAACGGCAAGTTACTCATCCAATTTTGTACTGAAGCGGGAGAACACTCAACAAATAATCCACAACTCATACTTGCTTTTCAACAACCGAGCATTTTGGGTGAATTCGCTATAAAACCCACGAAAAATGTTAACAAATTGCAGTAGGTTTGTTGTCAATATAAATCAGTAAGCATGAAATTCATCGTATCATCCTCCAACCTGCTGAAACACTTGCAACAAATCAGCGGCGTTATTAATACCAACACCGTATTGCCAATATTAGAAGACTTCCTCTTTGAAATCAACGATAAGAAACTAACGGTAGTTGCTACTGATCTGGAAACAGTTATGCGGGTGCAAATGGAAGTAGAAAGTAAAACCAATGGAAAAGTATGTATCCCGGCTAAAATATTGATCGATTCTTTAAAAAATATTCCCGATCAACCACTCACATTCCACATTGATAAAAACTTTGCCGTAGAAATTACCAGCGACAATGGAAAATATAAAGTGATGGGAGAAAACCCCGATAACTTTCCAAAAGAACCGGCTGCTGATGATACTACCAGCTTTAGCATGACGAGCAACGCTTTGCTAACCGCAATTAATAAAACCCTCTTTGCAGTGAGTAACGACGATCTTCGTCCGGCAATGACAGGAGTATTTTTCGAGTTAACACCCAAAAGCGTTCAATTTGTTGCCACAGATGCGCATCGCCTGGTAAGATATAAAAGAACCGACACTGCTGCCACCAAAAACGATTCCTTTATCGTTCCTAAAAAGCCGTTGAACCTATTAAAAAACGCGCTCCCCGCCAACGACGAATCGCTTACCATCAGTTACAATACCAATCACCTGTTTGTGAGTCATGGCGAAACCCAAATGATTTGTCGCCTAATCGACGCGCGTTTCCCAGATTACAAAGTGGTAATACCTGCCGACAATCCCTATCACCTTACCGTTAATAAAGCAGATTTTCAAAATGCATTGCGCAGGGTGAACGTGTTCAGCAATAAAAGTACCAATCAGGTTGCACTCAGCATTTCGGGTAGCGAATTGCAAATGGCAGCTCAGGATGTTGATTTTAGCTTTGAAGGAAATGAGCGCATGAGTTGCCAATACAATGGGGAAGACCTGCAAATTGCATTTAATGCGAAGTTCATGATTGAAATGCTGAATGCAGCAGATACCGAAGAGGTTCGCCTCGAGTTGTCTACCCCATCCAAAGCCGGGCTCATTAAGCCTTCCGAACAAGCTGAAGGAGAAGATTTGCTGATGCTCGTGATGCCGCTGATGCTGAATAGCTAACATATATTATTTTTAATTTTTAGTCGGGGGCGCTGCCCCCGATTTTTTTATGCCTGTAAAGGGCAGGATTGGTTAACTTTGTGCCGAAAAATCAATCCTATCCTACATGAAAACCCTTTTTTCAGTAGCAGCAATCTGCATGCTACTCTCACCTTCCTTCACATTTTCTCAGGTAAAAGTTGACAAAGAAAACATTCCGTTTAATAACTACGACAACAAGTACTATTATCAGGGGAAGCCTTTTTCGGGAATTATGAAGTCGGGAAACAATGAGATTACATTTCAAAACGGTGAAGTAAATGGTTCCGTTACCTCACATGATAATAGCGGCAAAGTTTACCGGAAACTTACCTATTCCAACGGCCATTTTAATGGCGAATTTATAACAGAAAAATATAAGGGAACTTTTCGAGAAGACACCGTAGTTGGAAAGCTTACCGTTTATGGGTATTCCGGAAGAAACAAAGATTATGAATATGACTTCCGCTATCTGAATAACCAAGTGGGTGTATCTTATCAGTTTGATGCACAGGGAAGAGTTGCTAAGGAAGGTATCATTTATAGCAATGTAGGTGACTATTTTTATACTGCTTTCGGATTGATACTAGATATTGAAAGTTTTTTAGAAGGTGAAGATTTTACGAGGATTCGTTCGTTCCCCAATCTGATAAAATTTTCTCCAGAAAACATGCACCACCTTACTTATTATTATGGGAACACCGGAAAAGTACAATTCAAACAAATATTTGCTGGAGATAGCCTGGTAGGGGAGGTTAATTTTTATCAAAATGGGCTGCTCGAAGACTCTGCACATTTTATATATCCCCTCGACGTACTTTCTTCCTATAATGCCGGAACGCTGGAAAAAGATATGAAGTTCTTGTATAAAAATCGATATCAGGTAACCTATGGCGAAAATGGCAAACTCAAGGAAAGGTACACTGTTAAATATTTTCCGGCCGAACAGGATAAAGATGAATATGTTATGGAATCTTCACTTGTGAGGAATATCCATGATTTTGAAACTTATTTTTCTAATGGAAAACCGGAACACAAATGGCGCTTTAACGAATCCGGAAAACTAGACGGTCCCTATATTTCTAATTACGTATCCGGAACCCCTCGAATAAAAGCACAGATGTTAAATGGCGCTTGTTCAATGCCGTTTTTCTTTTATAGAGAATCCGGCAAGCTACGGTTCAGCATCACCAAAAATCAGTCTGGCGAATGGGTGTTTGAAGACTTTTCTCCAGATGGGTTCTTAAAAATAAAAAAGACCCTGAGTGCCGAGGAATTAAAAATTTGCTCACCCAGATTAATCGAAATGCTAAGAATGGGCAGCCGCAGCAATGAGTTAGAAATGTTTGGTAATGAGGATAATTTAATTGAAAGATTGTTTTCTCCGGAAGAATCAGAGGAACAATAATTTCTCTTCTTGTGGGAGGGAGGGCGGAGGGGTTCTGATAAAATGGTAAACAGGATTACCGATTCTGCGCTTTGTTCGTACCTTGTGCAAACAATGTATGCTTTATGGTTGATACAATCATTCACTATTTTGAAACGATATCCAGCCTACACCGCGCCCTGATTCTTGCAGGCGGTATTAGTTTTTTTTGGCTGATTGAATCGGCAATCCCCTTATTTCAATTCTCCTATCAAAAATGGAAACATGCAGGCGTAAACCTGTTTTTTACTTTCACCACCATTATCGTAAATTTTACACTGGCCTTTTTATTGGTGAAAGCAGGTGATTATATTGCCCAACGTCATTTTGGACTCCTATACATTGTTCCGCTTCCCTCCTGGCTGTTTATGATACTGGGGCTGCTGCTGTTGGATTTGGTAGGCGCCTGGTTTATCCATTACATTGAACATAAAGTAAAATGGATGTGGAAATTTCACATGGTACATCATGCCGATACCCATGTGGATACCACCACCGCCAATCGCCACCATCCGGGAGAAAGTGTTTTTCGTTTTGTGTTTACCCTCATTGGCGTACTGATGCTCGGAACACCCATTTGGCTGGTAATGATGTATCAAAGTTTAAGCGTGGTACTTACTCAATTTAACCACGCCAACATTCGGCTTCCCGAATCAATTGACAAAGCAATCAGCTGGGTGCTGGTTTCTCCGAATATGCATAAAGTGCACCACCATTATAAAAGACCAGAAACCGATACCAATTATGGAAATATTTTTTCTATTTGGGATCGACTCTTCGGCACTTATCATTATACCCCAATGAGTGAAATTAGATATGGACTAGATGTGCTGGATGACAGCACAGACGAAAACATGCAATATCAACTGGGTATTCCATTTAATAACAAGATCGCTACCGATCGTTGATTCCATTCAGCTGCATGAAGAAAATTGCCATGATTCCCGCACGCTATGCCGCTACCCGATTCCCGGCAAAGCTGATGCAGCCACTGGGTAAGAAAACCGTGATTCGGCATACATACGATAATACCGTTGCAACCGGACTGTTTGATGAAGTGTATGTTGTTACCGACAGCGATCTCATTTTTCAGGAAATTGTTTCGAACGGCGGAAAAGCGATCATGAGCCAGCGCACGCACGAAAGTGGCAGCGACCGAATTGCCGAAGCAGTAGAAAAGATCCCGGCCGATATTGTAGTAAACGTTCAGGGCGATGAGCCATTTGTTAATACCCTTGCTCTGCAACAATTGCTAAATGCATTTGAAGGTGCAGCAGGAGACCGTGTACAGGTTGCTTCATTAATGCAGCGAATAACCAACCCCGAGCAAATCAATGATCCCAATTATGTAAAAGTGGCCGTTGACAAAAATTTCTTTTCGCTGTTTTTTTCCAGAAGTGTGATTCCTTATCCCCGGGCTGTTTTGCCGGATACCTGTTACTACGAACATATTGGAGTATACGCATTTAGAAAAGAAGCCCTGATGCAATTTACAAACTGGGAAATGACGCCCCTGGAAGCCGCTGAAAAAATAGAATGCCTGCGCTATCTCGAAAATGGGGTGCCTATAAAAATGATTCTCACCCAATACATGGGAGTGGAAATAGATACACCGGAAGATCTGCTCAAGGCCGAACAATTACTGCAATAACGCAATCTTTTCTTCCATTTTCATTATCTTTCTGCATAAATTATTTCTATGCAAAAAAGTATGCTCGTAAAATGGTCTTTAGTAGTTGCGCTGGCAGGATTTATTTTTGGTTTTGATACTGTTGTAATTTCCGGTGCCAATCAGCCCATCAAAGACCTTTGGCACACTTCCCCCATTTTTCATGGATTTTTTATTATGTCGATGGCGCTCTGGGGAACCGTTCTGGGAGCGCTTTTCGGGGGTATTCCTACCCAGCGCTGGGGAAGAAAAAAAGTATTACTATGGGTGGGCATTTTGTTTGCGCTTTCTGCCTTCGGAACCGCGCTTGCCGGTAATCCTTATGTGTTTTCCTTTTTCCGTTTTGTTGGCGGAATTGGCATTGGCGTTTCTTCTGTAGTAGCTCCCATTTATATTTCAGAAATCTCTACTCCGGCAACCCGCGGAAAATTGGTGGCACTCTATCAATTTAATATCGTTTTCGGAATATTAGTAGCATTTATTAGCAACTATCTGTTCATTGGTGTAGGCGGAGAAAATGATTGGCGATGGATGCTGGGTATTCTGGCTGTTCCTTCCCTTATCTACACTTTTCTGGTAATGGGCGTTGCGGAAAGTCCGCGCTGGCTGCTCACCGAACAGAAAAATCCCGAAAAAGCAAAAGAAATTATGCAACAAATTGGCGTTACCGATATCGATGCAGAAGTGGCTGCTATTCTGGAAAACAATCAACAAGAAAAAGCAAGTTCCTCCGGAGAATTCTTGAATCCCAAACATAGCAAAATCATTTGGCTGGCTTTTATGATTGCTTTTTTTAATCAGCTATCCGGAATCAACTTTATTCTCTATTATGCTCCGGAAATTTTAGAGCAGGCCGGATTGGCTACCAAAGAATCGCTCTTTAACTCAATCGCCATTGGCAGTACCAACCTTGTATTTACTTTCGTTGGTTTATACCTCATCGATCGCCTCGGGCGCAAAACCCTGCTCATCATTGGATCTGTTGGATACATCGTTAGTTTGGCAATGGTTGCTTATGCATTTTATGCACACACGGGTGCGGTTTTTTTAATGACATTTCTCTTACTGTTTATTGCGGCGCACGCCATCGGACAGGGTGCAGTTATTTGGGTATTTATTGCGGAGATATTCCCAACCAAAATACGGAGTGCGGGGCAAGGTTTTGGCGCCAGTGTTCACTGGGTTTTTGCGGCTATCATCACACTAATTACTCCCATATTCTTGGATAAAGACACTGGAATATTTAAAGACAATCCATGGCCCATATTTGCGTTTTTTGCCGGTATGATGGTTTTACAATTGATATGGGTGCTTACCCGGGTACCCGAAACCAAGGGCGTTTCGCTGGAAGCGCTCGAAAAAAAGCTACAGCACCCTTACTAGTGCCAACGTTGTATACGGGGATGGCGTTTCCTGTATCTTTGACAATAAAATAATCGACTTATCACATGGCAACAGCATTTCGCAATTTTAAAATGGTGGGTTATGTAATTTATGGAAGAGGAAGCTTTCATCAGCTAGATGAAATACTCGCCCCACATCGCAAAGGCGATGCGCCCATGATTTTTTTACTCGACCATTTTTTTCAGCATCAACCCCTTAGCAACCGTATACCGCTAAGAGGTAAAGACGAATTGATTTTTGCGGATGTAACGTATGAACCCAAAACCACGCAAGTAGATACGCTGGCACAAACATTAAAAGAAAAATACGGAACCATTAGTGGCGTAATCGGAATCGGGGGTGGATCAACGCTCGATTTGGCAAAAGCTATTTCATTGATGATGACCAATCCCGGAAGCGCTGCAGATTATCAGGGATGGGACCTGGTAAAATTTCCCGGAGTTTACAAAGCGGGTATACCAACGCTGAGTGGCACAGGTGCCGAAGTTAGCAGAACCACTGTATTAACAGGGCCTACCCGCAAGCTGGGCATGAACAGCGACTTTACCCCCTTCGATCAAATTGTATTAGATCCCGAACTTACTCAAAATGCACCCGCCAATCAACGTTTCTATACTGGTATGGACTGCTATATTCATTGCATTGAAAGTTTGGAAGGCACTTACCTAAACGAGTTCAGCAAAAGTTATGGAGAAAAAGCGCTGGAATTATGCAGAAAAGTATTTGTAGATAGCAACGAATGGACGCCCGCTTGTGATGATCAGTTAATGATGGCTTCTTATGCCGGAGGCATGAGCATTGCCTATTCGCAAGTGGGGGTAGCACATGCAGTAAGTTATGGACTCAGCTATTTGCTTGGTACCAAACACGGGATTGGCAACTGCATCGTTATGAACCACCTGGAAGCATATTATCCAGCCGGTGTAAAGGAGTTTAAATACATGGTTGAAAAAAATGGCATAGAAATTCCCTCAGGTATTTGTGCCGGACTAAATGACGACGATTTCAATAAAATGATAGATGTATCGCTGGGAATGAAGCCGCTTTGGGAAAACGCATTGGGAAAGAACTGGGAACAAATTATGACACGCGAAAAACTGCGTGCCCTGTACGAAAAATTATAAAGGCTGTTCAATTTTTTACTTAACTCAACTCCGATGAAAAAAATTCTTTTCTCGCTGTTTGTGCTTTCTGTATGCACACAGCTGCTTGCACAATCGTATTCACCCCAATTGTTTAATAGTTTACGCTGGCGAATGATTGGGCCCTTTCGGGGAGGAAGAACCGTTGGTGCCGTAGGTGTTCCCACACAACCCGGCGTTTTTTATATTGGTGTAAACAATGGAGGCGTATGGAAAACTACCGACTACGGCAGGGTTTGGAAGCCAATTTTTGATAATGAAAGTACTGGCTCTGTTGGCGACGTTACGGTATCCGCCTCCAACCCAAACATCGTGATGGTGGGTTGTGGAGAAGGAATTCAACGACCCGATTTATCCATCGGTAACGGTGTATATAAATCTACCGATGCCGGAAAAACCTGGAAAAATATGGGGCTGAGCAACGGTCAGCAAATTGGTAATATCATTATTGATCCCAAGAACGAGAATAGAATTTTTGTAGCCGTTCTTGGTCACCCCTACGGACCCAATACCGAAAGAGGCGTTTATCGCTCACTGGATGGAGGCAATACCTGGGAACGTGTTTTATACAAGGACGAAAATACCGGAGCTGTTCAGGTAAGCTTCGACCCCAATAATAGCAATATACTATATGCCGATTTGTGGGCAGGCCGGCAAGGTCCCTGGGAAAATGGTGCCTGGAATGGTCCGGAAAGCGGTTTGTTTAAATCTACCGATGGCGGAAATACCTGGAAAAAACTAACGCGCGGACTTCCAACACCCGCTCAAGGGTTAGGCCGTATTGGATTTTGCGTTGCCCCTTCTAATAGCAACCGTTTATATGCCACAGTAGATGCAGGAGAGTATGGCGGAATTTATAGGAGTGATGATGCAGGAGAAAGCTGGACAAACATCAATAAAGATTCCAGACTTTGGGGTAGAGGAAGCGATTTTGCCGAAATAAAAGCCGATCCTACAAATGCGGATATTGTGTATACAGCAAACGTGGTAACCTGGAAATCTTTAGATGGAGGCAAAAACTGGCAAACATTTCGGGGCGCTCCGGGGGGAGATGATTATCATCGGATATGGATAGACCCCACCAACCCAAAAATTATGTTGCTCGCAGTAGATCAGGGGGCTATCATTACTGTTAACGGGGGAGAAACTTTTTCATCCTGGTACAATCAGCCCACCGCACAGTTTTATCACGTTAGCACGGATAATGATTTTCCTTACAATGTATATGGCGGGCAGCAGGAGAGCGGCTCTGCTTGTGTTGCATCAAGGGGAAATGATGGTCAAATTACCTTTCGGGAGTTTCATCCTGTGGGAGTAGAAGAATACGGCTATGTTGCTCCCGATCCGTTGAATCCGGATATTATATACGGAGGAAAAATTACCCGATTCGACAACAGAACCGGTCAGGTTCAAAACATTGCGCCGGAAGCGGTACGATCAGGAAAATATCGATTCCTAAGAACGGCACCTGTTTTGTTTTCACCCATCGACCCCAAAACATTGTATTTCGCAGGAAACGTTTTATTTAAAACCACTAACGAAGGAAATAGCTGGGAAGTGATTAGTCCGGATCTTACCAGAGAAAGCTGGGACGTTCCCCCCAGTGTAGGAATCTATACAACAGAGGATGTAAAAAAGATGCCGCGCCGTGGGGTTATTTATACCATTGCTCCTTCTTTTAAAAACATCAATACCCTTTGGGTTGGCACCGACGACGGATATATTCAAGTAACAAACGATGGAGGAAAAAGCTGGAAAAACGTAACTCCCGCTGCCATTACATCCTGGAGTAAAGTGTCGCTAATGGAGGCAAGCCACTTTAATCCGTTAGGCGCCTATGCCGCTGTAAACAGAATTCGCTGCAGCGATCTTCGACCTTACATATATAAAACCAACGATGGAGGTAAATCATGGAAACTAATAACACAAGGGCTTCCAGATAACGAACCCATCAATGCGGTACGCGAAGATCCAACCAGAAAGGGCTTGTTATATGCCGGTTCTGAAAATGCGGTATATGTATCTTTCGATGATGGCGAACACTGGCAATCGTTACGGTTGAATATGCCTGCAACTTCTATTCGCGATTTGGTTATTAAAGATGATGATTTGGTAGTAGGAACGCATGGAAGAGGATTTTGGATTCTGGATGATGTAAATCCGCTACGACAGTTAAGCGAGACTGCTGCAAAATCACCAGCTATTCTATATAAACCGGCAACGGCTTATCGGGTTCGCTGGAATATGTATACCGACACACCCATGCCTCAGGAAGAGCCGGCCGGAGAAAATCCTCCCGACGGAGTTGCGATTCGCTATTATCTGCAGCAGGCGGCTAAAGAGGAAGTGTTGCTGGAAATTGCCGACGCTTCTGGAAAAATTGTAAGGCGTATCAGCAGTAACGATAAAGGTTATACACTTCCCGAAGACCTGAATATCCCAGCTTATTGGATTCGTGAACAACAAAAATTATCGGGCGAAAAAGGGGCACATACTTTTGTATGGAATCTCCGTTATGCTCCGCTGGAAAATACACCCGCCTTTCCTATAGCAGCTATCTATCAAAATACAGATCCCGAAACCGCTTCGCCTTGGGTATTGCCAGGCAACTATACCGTTACACTGATTGTAAACGGACAAAGCTATACACAACCCCTTACCATAAAAATGGACCCAAGGGTTAAATTGAGTCAGGCACAATTAGAAGAATTACATAAAGTATCCCTAACATGTTATCAGGCGCGGCAAGCAGCACAGCTCTCGTTACAGGAAATTGCTTTGGCAAAACAGCAAATGAAAGCTTATCAACCTAATGGCAAAACAGATCCGGAATACATTGCACAGTTGATGACGGAAACTAACGAACTGGAGGGAACAGGTGGTCGAAGAGTGCGCGCAGCAGCCAACAAGGAACCGGGATTTGCAACCATTGAATCGCAACTGGCAGCAATTGGCAACATCTGGCAGGAAGCCGACCGATTACCCACCAGTCAATCGCTTGAAGCCTTGAAACAATCACTGGATGCGCTCAGCAAGTTGCAAACAAAATGGGAAGCCGTAAAACAACGGATTGCCAACATCCAATAAGCACCCGTTGAATTCATTTTAATAAGCGCCTCACACCCGGGGCGCTTATTTTTTTACTGCCCTGAAATTTCCATTCGGTTGAATAAATGTGAGGCCTGCGGGCAAATCCCTATCCGACATATCGAACAACACGCTATATCCCTTTACCACTTTAAAATCGAATTTATGATTGCCGAGCGGAATCAATTCGTATTCCGGTTGGCCGGGAACAAAAACAAATAAAGAACCCGATTTAATATAGGTTTTAATCGTAACTCCCGACAATAAATATTCTCCTACATATTTTTCAAGAGAAGATGCAGCAATCGTAGTTCCTATGTTAGTGCGAACAAAAACGATCGGTTCGGGTAAAGCAGGTTCAAATCCATGTAGCGACACCGATTCAATATCTCCCCGCAATCCGGTTGTAAACTGAAATCGGATAGCAGATTGATTACTGGTATCAATCCCTTCTTCTGTATCATACGGCAAAAACAAATCAAAATGAAAATGTCCAAGCCACCATTCCATATTTTTTAACTTAGCAAACAGCGAATCTCCCCGGTTAATCACCTGAAAAGATCCATAGGCATCATTTGAATACTTACCTGCATAGGCAGCAAGCGCATGGGAAGGGGATGTGTTTTTTGTTTTGCCGCTTGTAAACGTCTTCTCTGCTTCTTTTGTTTTTTCTTTCGCTTTCTTTTGGGCAGTTGTAAAGTCTTTATTCCAATCAAAATTCGGCAACCCTAAAATTTTGTCTGAAATAATATTGCGCACAATTGATGGAACCGCCGATCCGTTTTGATTACACAACACTACAATTCCAATGCTATCGGTTGGAAAGAAACTGGTGCTGGCACTAAATCCATCAATATTGCCTCCGTGTTCTACCCGATAATGCCCTTTATAAGAAGTAAGAAACCAGCCAAAACCATAATTGTTGAATTGGATATCCGGCTTCTCTGTAACGGGTGAACCCGGCGCAGCAATCATCTGAGAGCTCGTTGCCTCTGCAATGTAGTTTGCGGGAAGGATGGCAGAATCATTATATTTTCCTCCGTTGATCCAAACGCGCAGCCACTGAGCCATATCCAACACTGTGCTATTGATACTGCCTGCAGGGCCCATTCCATCAATATCATAATACTTCACTTTATGAATCAAAGAGTCCTTCAACACATTATACCCAATTGCCGGCTCACTGTATTTCGCAAGATCTTTTACAGAAAAATTAGATTGCTTCATCCCGATTTTCTGAAAAATGCGGGCTGCAATATTGCTTTCCCAGCTTTTTCCGGTTAGCTTTTCCGCAACAACGCCCTGCAATAAAAACATGAAATTGTTATACTGAAACCGCTGACGCAATGGAGCGCTCGGTTGCATATATTGTATGCGCTTTACCAATGCATCTCTGTTATCTGGGTCTATATACCAGCTCAGATCGTGTCTGGGTAATCCGGTACGGTGGCTCATCATGTCTCTTATAGTAACCTGCGTAGTAAGCTCGTTATTATAAAACTTCAAGCCCGGTAAATATTGCGATACCGGTTTGTCAAAGTCGATACTATACTCTTTTTGCAATATTCCCAACAAAGCGGCCGTAAAGGCTTTCGTGCAGGAGCCAATGGCAAATTGGGTGGTGGGGGTTACCGGTATTTTATTTTCATAATCTCTAAACCCAAACCCTCCCGCATACACTACTTTGTTTTTTTCAACAACAGCAACTGCCACCCCGGCAGCATGCTGATCGGCAAGCACTTGTTTGATTGTTGCCTCTATTCCGGCAAATCGTTTGTCTGCATTCGTTTGTGCCTTTCCAATAAATGGAAAAATTACCAATACCGTTATCCGCATCAGTAAATTCCCAACATGTATTCTGTTCATGTTTAATTTTTATTTCCCGGTTAATTGATTCCAGTTCAGTAAACAATTCCACACCAGCGGTGCTTCGTGCAAATTTAAAAAGCGATGGAGCGGATCAAAAGTAAATCCTATCAAGCCTCCTTTCCCTATGGGGATTTGAAAGATTGCACCTTGTCCGATAATGGTTCCTTCATTTCTTACCATTCCCGAAATCAAGTAGGGCGCTTCTGTATTCGGCTTTGATGCTTCTTTCGGCGCTACTTTTGGAGCAGCACCCATAACAGGTCCCTCATATTCCACCTCGTCTTTCAAGGGCTTGTTTCCATATTGTAATAAGAGATTTCCTCTATCATATTTTTTTACTTGCAATAGTGGTCCGTTTCCCCTGAAAATTGGGAAGCTTGCCGGAAACCCATTCAACACAGGGCTTCCAGACTGCCGAACTTTCGCCATAACGATTGACCCCGGATGAAACAATCCCGCAGCATCATAGGGCTCTAATCCATCCGCCAGACCGGTCTCCGCCATAATTTTTGTGCTATTATCCAAGCTGATAATTAATCCCCCTTGTTCCGCAAACAGGCGCAGCTGCGCCATGCCTGCAAACCCTGGTCCGCCCGTCATATCTGCCGTAGAATCTGGAAACCCATGTGAGGGAAAGGCTGCGGTTTTGGTATAAGGCATCGGACCGAAACGGCTATCAATTTCATTTATAAAATCACTGGCGCTTCCTCCTGTTCGGGGAATTAATATTACATCAAACCTGTTTCTCAAGTCGCCACGTTTGAGATCATCTTTGTGTAAAGAAACATAGGGAACCCCCATTTGCTCAAAAGTATATCTTGCCCATCCTTCATCCTGTGTATTATACCAGGTATGATAAATGCCAACTCGGGGTAATTTTAATTCGCTTCGCTTTATTGATGGTGGTATTGTGCCAACCTGTTGCAGATCCAACTCAAATTGTTGGGTAATTGTTTGAGCATCTTCCTTACTTAGCCCCTCCCAGTAAATGCTACCTGCCAGTGCACTATCCTTACCTGGCGTTAGAACCCATTTTTCGGAAAGAATTTGTTGCTTTAGGTTGGGAAACTTTTTTTGTATTGAATACGCAGCTGCCAGCACTTTTTGCTGTGCAGCATATTTCAACAAGTATTGATTGCCGGTTCCGCTGATTTTGCCTTTATATACTACAGGCTCCGTAACCTGTCGAAGATTGCTGCTCGAAAACCGAACACTATCTTCCTGCATAACTTGAACTCCATACAAATATCCCATCGTCCATGCAATATCATCATACGGCGGAAACTTTGCTTCTTTGGGAAACGACTGCTTTGTTAACAACGATACTGCCAAATTTCGATAGGGCTGATCCAACAAAATCACATAATCGTTTTTTTGTTTTCCTGTATCTACCTGATGAATTTCTATATGTTGCTTTTGTAATTGATTAATCAGATACGCAACCATTGCTGGATCTTGCTGGTTTGCCGGAATAACAAAACAACCCGGCTTATCTTTTTTGCCCCGCTGAATATTATTCAGCCCTTTCTGATAAAAATTTTTCAATAGTTGCTGGGCATTGTCGGCCGTATAGGTTAGCGAGGCCAATACGCCTGCCTCCATGTAGTTGATATTGTTTCTCGACGACCAGTTTACCAATGGTGTGGCCGGGTCGGGCCGATACCACTCTCTGCTGGTTACAGCATCTCCTGCATATTTGCTATCAGATAAATCCCGTAAATAGGTGTTGGCACCTGCATTTCCGAAGGTTTCATAAAACCTGCCAATCGAGTTGTGATTGTTGGCAACCCAAATTCCATAGCCCGGATACCATCCATCATAAAAAGCCCAGGTAAATGCTCCGGGCAACCCTTGAGCAGCTAGTGTAGTAATATCATGATTGGCCATCACCTGCCATTCGCCTATGGTAATGGGGTCGATGGTTTCGTTGTACGGACCCGTTCCCGTGCTCATATAAATCAAGGGTACCGACTCGTGCAGATCTAACATAACTGTTGGGTGCCACTCGTAATACATTGTAAAGATGGCATTCGTAAGTGCTTGCGAAACCTGAATACCATCGCGGTTATTATCATGATAAACATACTTACCCCAATAAGGTGCCGAGCGGGGAAAACCATCATCAAATGTTGTTCGGGCTTTGGTATACCGATAATACCAATCTACCTGTTTGTCTCTTCCATCTGGCTCAGCAACGGGATTAATTACAACAATTACTTTTTGCAATATCGACTGAATCGCGGGTGATTCGGAAGTGATTAATCGAAAGGCCAACTCCATCAGCATTTCAGGCGAACCCATTTCGGGGGAGTGCAACCCTGCATTTAAATAAAATACCGGCCTTGTAGTGTTGATTAGCTGGTTTGCTTCAGCGCTGCTGATTTTTCTGGGATCTGCTAATAAAGCAAGTTGTTTTTTTTGTTGATCGAGCTGTTGGATAGTTGCTTCTGAAGCAATTACTACCTGATAAATGGGCCGGCCCTCTTCGGTATTGCTTACCTGAAACATACGTAATTTAGAAGATCGGGCAGCCAGCAGCTGATAATATCCATAGATTTCTTTGGTAGTATGCATTACTCCGGGAGCCCCGATAATATTTCCAAAATGTTTTTCCGGAGATGGCATTTTTGCATGGGTATACAAATTGAGCACAGACTCCGGTAAAAATCTCGGGTCGGTAGTAAACGCTTTTATCTTTTGGTTATAGCCTGTATCAATTTCCTGTGCAGAAATTGGATGGATAAAAAAAGT
>Ga0209668_10000184_pt1 | contig 26452 bp, 44 predicted proteins | sample FrelakmetPLP11PL_FD_187150 | JGI IMG/M metagenome (GOLD analysis project Ga0209668, IMG submission 187150) | Freshwater lake sediment microbial communities from the University of Notre Dame, USA, for methane emissions studies - PLP11 PL (SPAdes)... | ecosystem: Environmental > Aquatic >...
CAATATACTTCTTATAAGGTACTATAGCCTCACCATTGATAGTGCCAGTCACTGTAAGGTCACTCACCACCATGCCATCATTAGACAACGTCTGACCGTTACCTACTATCACTCCCTTAGTGCCAGCCGTTACAGTGTTACCTCTACCCATCACCATTGCATCTGCACCTGGCATGATCACGTTGTTGTTGGCAGTCATTGACCTAATCACACTATCTAAGCCTACAGCCGTTATGGTATCACCTATCGGTGTGCCTGCTCCAGTTAGGAAGGGTGCAAGGTCAATCTCAGTATCTACACTAATCAACTCAACTTTAGTCAAGCTGTTGTTGTTAGCATTGTAGTCTTGTATCTTGTTAATGTTCCACCATGAGTTGTCTATGTATATCCTGTCATTGAGCTTCAAGCCTTGGATGTCTACCTCATCAAGGTCAAACATAGCAGTCAACATCTTACCTACGTTTATCTGGTTGACTGTGCGCCTCCAGTATAGGTTGTACAAGTTGTTGTTGGTTAACGTCTCAGTCTCATAGAAGTAGTAGTCATTGGTGCCAAAGTTGATGTCAAAGGTAGGATACAACGGGTCATTGAAGTGACCTATCACAGGGTAGTCAGTTTCACCAATCTGCCCTGTAGTGCCAAAGTCTATGATGTCATACGGTTGACATGTGCCAACACCACCATCATATAAGATGCGGATGTTCACATTGGGTGCTTGACCGCTTATTGCAGGGACATAAGCCCCAAAGATTGTACGGTATACTGGAGTAGGGGAGAACAGTAACTCCTTAGTATCAACGTCCTTAACATATTCATTGTCAAAAGTGTATTCTATTTGTCCATATATCTCACCAGTCGCTTGAGTATATGCCACGTTTGGACCATCCTCATCAGGTGCATAGGTTAACTTAAGCTTCTTGTTAGTTACATCTGGCAGGAACATCAACTCCTGAGCCTTATCTTTTGCCAGCTTTTGACTCCAGTCCTTCTCAGCACCTGAGTCATAGTACTCATCCCTATGTCTGAGTATTAGGTTGTACGGGTTGTCAACATCCTGCTCAATGTAAAGGTTGTACATTTGAAAGATTGCCTTAACAAAGTCAGACTGCTTAACCTCAACTGGCACGTATTGATTCATGGCTAAGGTTGAGCCCGTCACTTGGATGTTGTTCGATGGTAGTATCACCATGTTGATAGATGCCAAGTCAAGAACTATGTTAACATTAACAAATGCACCACCAGCACTAAGCCAATAGCTGTTGCCTTGTAGCTGTACTGTGCCGTTGCTGTTGTCAAAGCTAATTACCTCAACTCCCACCTCAAGGATCTGTATATCTGCTGCATCAATAGATATAACAAATGGGTCATTAGTAACAGCAGCAATATCCAAAGTCTCAGCAAAGCTAAGTATTGTAGTAGTTCCTGTTGCAAGGGGTGTAGTGCTTGGATATAATGTAGATGTCTGACCATACACAATGACATTCTGTTGACCTGCTACTCGTACCCTTGCAAAGACTCTGTATCTGTTGTAGTTGTCACCTACTGGGAAGAGGCTGCCTAAGTATGCCAGTGCACCACTTGAGTTGACCAAGGCAATAGTGCCACCTATAGACAACTGATAAGTGTAGTGCTCACCTGCATAAGCATTAGTACTGAATGGTGAAGAGTACTCACCCGTTGTAGGGTCAAAGATACCTTGACTATCAATCACCTCTGCCCATCCTGAGTCTACTGCTTCAAAGAATGTTGCATTGACTCCTGTGCCCTGCACATTGGTTGTGGTCCAAGTATTGGTTGCCTCAACTCTATAGTCCTCATAATCTTGGTTGTTGGTATCTCCATTGTAAGGTATCAACAGCTTATCGAAGTGTGCAGCAGCTAACTCACTCCATGTGTAAGTGAAGCCAGCCACAGCGAATATCCTATCAAAGTAAGTCTTAGCATAGATGCCAGGCTTGAAGTCATTAGCAGTATAATCTGGTAAGTCGCTCCATGGCATGACGTACTTGTAGCCATCTGTTACAGTGTGTGCAAATGATGCTACTATAGCAGATGAGTCAAAGACGTGGTTTAAGTCACTAAAGTCTAAGTCAGTCAAGTTAGCATTGGTGATGGCAGTAAAGAACTCAGCCCTGCTATCCTTGATAAGTACGGTGTAGTTCACCTCATCCTCATAGCTGTTGTTGTTCTGCACCTTGTTCACGCTCACCAACTGTAGCAGTGCATCATCTAAGATAGGCACACCGTTCTGCACCACCTGGCACTTAGTCAAGGTGTTGATGTTGAATGTTCCTGCTTGGATATTCACATCATAGTAGTGACCCAACAGCTCATGGTTGTTCTTAGTACCCTCAAGCACTATGCTTTTGGAGAACGTTCCCTTCCTTGAGGTCAAGTCTCTGATGTCACCGATGTTAAATGTGATAGGTACTGATACGTTCTCAGCCACATCAAGCTGCCCTGTGCTTAGTACTATATTAACCATTTATCATGTCGTTATTAGATAACCTAATCTGTACTGATTGCTTGATCAAGTTCTTGTTGCGTTGCCTCTGTATGTCAAAGTTAGTGTTCAGCACATTACAGCTAATATACTCAGTGCTCTCAGGCACATGTAAGATGCAGCCATCCTCATCATACAACGGCACTCCGTCCTCTGTGATGTGATACACTACGTTCTTAACATAAGTCTGTGGTGATGTAACTAACTGCTGGAAGTAGATGCCCTCGTTCTCACTCATCCAGTTGGTGTTGAGGTCAATGGTCTTAGTCACTTGGGTGTTGAAATTAACAGCCCCTTGTTCATAACTATTGTATTTCCACTCTGCGCCCGTTACGTATCCTGGCACATCCTTGTTGTAGGTCTCTCTCTTGATAGCCAGCTTCTCATAGCTCTTAAGCTGAAAGGCAAAGCTACTCCATGAGCCCATACGATCTAAGAAGAGTATATGACTCTCTGAGATGAGTATCCTCCTATCTATGTTTACTATGTATGCTAAACTCTTCACAGGGTAAAAGATACCGTCACTGTACCACATCTGATATGTCTCAGTTGTTGGCTTGACCAGTGGAGCAGTGCCACTTACCAAGGTAAGTGAGCCGTAGTTGTTAGGACCAACTGCCACACCCTTAATGTAGTCAGCTCCACTCACTGCCTTGTAGAATATGTCATTGTTATCGTTCTTGAAGTACACCCGCTTGGTAGTTGGTGTTATGCCTGGGTCTTTGATGTTGAGCCATAAGTCCTGACCAGGTGTGCAACTGAATACTTGAGGCTGGTCTGTGAGCCATTGCCCATGCATGTTGTCAAGTGTGTAGTCAGTCTCATCCCAGAAGGGCATATCAATCCAAGGTTGCGCCCCGTTAAAGACATACTTATCTAAGGTGCTCACTATGTTCAAGGATATTGTCTTACGATTGTCAGCATACTTCACTGCACCGTTGATGGTTGCATCCGTCACCTCAGACCATAAGGCATTGATAGTGAATGATGTTGTGCCAACTACTGAGACAACAGTGTGCAGACCTTCCACTCCAGGGTTGGCTGCTATGCCTCCCACTGCTTGGGTGATGTTTATCTGGTCACCTACCACAAAGGCATGTGTTGCTGTGATACGCACGTTGCCTGCATTGTTCACCAAGGATGCTGTGTAGCTCAACTCATAGATGTACTCCTCACCTATCTTAACATCATACTCGAAGTAGCTATTAGCCGCATCATAGAATGTTGTCACTGTAGGGTTAAAGTCAAAGCTCACCATGTTGCTGAGTAGCTTACTCAAGTCCTGCTCACCATAGCCAGTGCCGAATGTTGGCAGTGCTTTGTAGTATCCTATCCTGGTTGCTGTGCCTGCCTCGAATACCTCAAAGATATATCTGAAGCCATCCTTATTGACATTGGTTGAGTTGACTATGAACTTGCACTCATTGTATGCAGGAGTGAAGTCTTGAGGCTGTGCTATGATTGTTGTTGCCATACCTATATTGTATCTTAGTTTGAATCCTGTTAGAAGGAAAGATATGAGTCATCTGTGAAGTAATTCTCCTTGATGTAAGTTGCTGCATACCGTATGGCATCCATAGCATCATCCCATAGTTTGACTGGCTCATCCGTTATCTGGTCGCCTACTTTTTTCCATTTGTAATTCTCATACTCCTTCTTAAGTTGAGGATGGTCCTCACAGATTATACCAAAGGTCTTGATGTTATCTATACCCTTCTTGACTACCTTGTTGGCATTCTCAATGTAATACCCTGCCCTATCTATCTCTGCTATGGTCTCAGGTCTTGAGTAGTCAGCCAGTATGTTTACGCTCTTATCAATACCTAACTGGTCCATCCTTGCAATTAGGTCAGTTGTGGTGAGGTAGCTCTCATAGATCACTGGTTCAATGTATAAGTCCTTATCCCTCCAGTAGACTCTGACCAAGGCAGTAGGGTGATTGTAACCAAAGTCAAGCCCATAGACAAACTCTGTGAACTTAGCAGGTCTGTGCTTAACAAATGACCAGTTGGAGTAGATGTTACTCTTAGAGATAGCTTTCTCCCCAAGTGCATATATCTGGTACTGTGCCTCATCTGTTCGCTTCAAGTCTTCTATCTGTTTCTTAATGCTTTCAGGTAGGAACGGGTTGTCCTTGTAGGTTGACTTGATGAGCACGCTCTCTTCCTTTGGTAGTTCATACAGCCATGAGTTGGACTCAGATGGGTTGTAGTCAAAGATTAGCTTGCCCTCCGTTCGCATGTTGAGCTGAGTGAAGTCATCGTAATACAGCTCATTGGCTTCATTGCACCATGCCAGATCTCTCTTCCTTCCTCTAATCTTTTGCTCGTCATCCACTGAGAAGAACTCCACAATAGATCCATTGTCAAAGGTGTAGATGTGCTCAGACTTATTGTGCTTGGTCACCTCGTAGATATCCAAGTCCTTCATTATCTCGAGGAAGTCTCTCATCACTGTAGCCCTCAAGGCAGGGAAGGTCTTACGTATAATGCTCACTACCTTGCCTCTGTTCTGCAGGCAGTAGACTATGATAAGCTGGCAAAGGCTGTAGGTCTTAGATGACCTTGAGCCGCCCTCGTTTATGATAAACCTGGACTCACTTGCCAGGGCTTCAAAGTTGCGCTCGAATATGACTGTGCTCTTAATCTCCATTGTGTGCAATAGTTGGACTATACCACTTATTAGTAGTATAGTAAGAATTATGTCAAAGATACACTATTTAATAATAGTAACCTTAATATCATTTATTGCCTGACCTTGAGTTGTAGTATCTACTCTCTCAGTTAGGTTGTTTAGTCGCTGGGTGATGGATGGGTTATACTGCCCTGCCATACCTCCAGTTATCTGGTCTTCTCTGATGACTCTCTTTATACGCGAACAGATGGCAACATACGCTGAATATCTCCCATCTCTATTTTCAAAGTATTGGTCAATACATCCTATGTTGTCATAACAGTAATTATAGAAGCCTTCAAATACAAGTGGTCTCTCAAGTGGTATAGCAGTTGCCTCACCCGTCTTATTAGAAAGTGAGTATTGATACCTTGGGTTTGACTTGCACCAATCCCTGTAAGCCTCGAATAAAGCCCACATTGCCTCAGGGGTTTCTATGTATTTATGCTTTGGCATCTGCCTTAGGTTTGCGTTTCTTTTTAGGCTTAGCCGTTGTCTCAGGTATTGGACCATCTATAGCCTTGTACTCTATCACAACAACATCCTCAGTGGTCTTAGTCACTACCTCCTCAAAGATATGCTTGAGACCGATTGACTGGTAATAGGATACGTTCTTAAGGTTAATCTTGTTTACTACTATAGTCTTAGAACCTAAGATTCTATCATACACCTTGACAGTCTGCCCGATGTACTCTGGTTTAATTTTGTAATTCATTCTCTTTTATTATAATAAATATTAAATAACCTGCTAATGTTGCACCTGAGAATTTAAACAGCAGGTACATGTTCTCATTGAATAATGCCAGGACCACACCCCATGCCAGGATGTAAGTTATAAGCCCTATGATATCAACACTCTTCATACCTATATTGTATTGACTTTATATTTTCTTTAATTTCTTTAATCAGGAAGTAGGCAGAGGTACTGTTGATGTTGAAGTACTTAGCCAGTGCCGTCTGTGTTGAGTGCCCTTTATCGTAGTATGCCTCAAAGACTATCTGCTTGATGCGGTCGTGTTGCTGGCTTCTGTATATCTCAACCATTGCCTTCTTGAAGCTGTAGCGTTCCTCTATCTGTATCTTATGGTCAAGGTCTGTTGTGTCGTCTATGTCATCACCTAAGTGCTCCTGAGACCTATAGATGTCATCTCGCTTGGTCCTTGAGCCTTGAGTCCATATCAACTCATACTTGATCGTGTTGAGTAGGTAGCTCTTAGCCTTGTCTTGAGTCATCTCTGGAAGGTGTACCTTGGTGCAGTGGATGTAAGCGTTGTTGATGACGGCATCTGCATCTATTGAGGCAGGTATATTGAGCACCTTGAGGAAGTGCCTGGTGTACTTGAGCACCTCACTGTAGTTGTTAGCTACGTATCTATCCAGTTGCTCCTTCATACCAGATGTTAAAGTCTTTGAGCCATACCTTCCTACGTACCGATGCACAGAAGCACTCCTTATCCTTGATGCCAGTGACTCTACTCTTGATGCGTTGCAGTTGTATCAGGGTACGCTTGGTGAGTATCCTATCCTCTGGCTGGTTGAGTAGCTCAGTTATGAGTTGTATATCAGTTTGTTCAAGCATACTGCTGTGAGTGACGTGGCACATGCCACAGTGAAGGATTGAGAATAGATCAGTGTAGCCCAGAAGGAGGTACACTTCCAACACCCTAAGGCGGTGTGTAGCCAGTCGGGTAGTATCATGGTGTTGATGTAGTCTTGTATGGGTTCGAAGTGGGTGAACCACCATGTCATGACTAAGGGAGCTATGTATTGTATTATCATGTGGGTAAAGATAGTGAAAATTTATAACAGTTGTTATGCGCCATTAAAACGTGCGCATAGCTTGGTGTTATAACAAAGGGGAACTGTTACACTCCCCCTGTTGGCTGCCATTGAAGGTGTTGCCAAGCACCTGCATTACTTGCACGTCTGCTTTCGTGGATGGCTATTGCACCCCTTAATGGACATTGAACTGTTCAAGTATCAATCTGATTAGGGGGTAGGCTATCAAGCACCTCCTGTGGGGTGTAATATTGCCCGTCAATGTCAATCATTATCTGTACTAAGTAGTTCATTTCAGCAAGTAATTAAACGCCTTATCATAGAACTCACCCTTCACTGACTTACCATGCAGGAAGCGGTGAAGCGTAATGTTAGCCACTCCGATATCCTCTGCCATGTGTACTGCTCTGTTCCTACTGGATAGCTTATCCTTAAGCTCAGCCCTCACCCATTCAGTGAGGGTCTGATTATCTTGTAGATAGATGGTCTTAGAACGGGTCATCCTCAGCAAGTATTGTGAATGCATCCTGTACTTGTTCACCTACTATCTTCCAGGCATCAAGGCTGTTGTAGAACTTATCACCCACTTGTCTACCTCGTAGGTTGAATGATACTTCCACTTCCTGACCTACCCCATACGGTTTGATTATATCCATGCGGTCGTTTAGGGTTTGGAACATGATGTCTTGAGGGTACTTATCACCTGTAGTGATCACGAACTCTCTCACTTGAAACTTATCCGATATCACTTTGATAGGATTGATGAGCTTGATAGCTCCTTTGACTGTTAAATCTGCCATTATTTATTATTTAATTCATTTACATACTGTGCATAGTACTCAGAGCAATATCTGAGCCTCTCCATTATCTGCTCTTCATACAAAGCCTCTTTCTCATATCTCACTACAGTTATCCTGTGTGTACTTGGGATGTGGTCAACTCTGTGGATAGACATGTTATCCCACTCAGTGAGCAACTCATCGGGTGTAGTGTACATGGTGTAGATTAACTCAAAGCTTGGTCTATCATACAACCACATGTAAGCTCTACCTTGCCACTCATAATCACTTGACTCAGCCTCTGATGGTGTTGCTGGGAAGGTCTCTAATGACCAAGAGCTTTTGATGTCAATGATGAGGTCATCTGTTATGATATCACAGCATCCTGACATGTACTCATTAGTCACTCGTTCCTCATTCTTAGTGTAGTTGGTGAAGCGAACTGTGTTGAGTAGGTCAATTCCTTCCTGCTCCCACTCTGTGCCTTTAATCATTGGCTTCGTTCTAAGCTCTGTGTTGAAGCCGTAGAAGTCCTGCTTAGCAATTCTACGTATTTCTGACTTAGCGGTCTCAGATAGCATCTCTGACTTGCTACGAGGGTTTGTCATTAGCTTCCCTAACTGTGATGGTCTCCATTTCATAGTGCTGCCTCCTGTTCTTTAGTTAGGTTAAACTTTGCTTTGAGCTCCTCAACCTTATAATCACCTGCTGCTATCTTAGCCAGTGCATTGTTGAAGCGTTCTGTAGATAGTGACTCCTTTGCTTTGGGCTTTGGTTGTTCCTTCACTGGCTCAGATGCCATGTTGCCATCGTCATCCACAGCCTGTAGTGAGAGAATACTTTGGAGGGTGTACCTGCGATAGTAAGTTATGGCACTACCCATCTTCTGTGGATCTATGCCAGTAGGTAAGTCCATACATGACTCAATCATATTACCTGACTCAACATCTATTATCTGAGTGCATACACTATTGCCATGGATAGGCTGTAATAATAGCAGACCATTCTCAAGTAGAATAGGCTCAACTGCCTCAATGATTGCATTCAAGTCGGCATATGACTTCTTGAAGTGTGGGTTATTAGCATTCTTGGTCACCTTGCCAATTGCTAACTTGCATTTGTACACCTTTTGGTGTAGGCTGAGTACAGCTTGAGTGCTCTCTGCCTCATTTGCTTGTCTGATTTTCTCAGACGTACTGATTAGTTCTTTCATTTCCTTTGTATTTTCATCAAAGTTAATAAAGTTTTGCATATTAGAAAAATAAAGTTATTAACAATTATATGTTAACTCCTTACCAGTAAGTGCAAAGTATAGGTTTTCCAGTTGGTGAACGTATTTGATATGATTATATCTTATAAAGTGATCACCATTTTTAATGACAAAATGATTAGTTATACCAAATTCATACCCATAGTGATAGTCTTTGACATATACTCTATCAGATACAGGCTTAAACCCAAACCTAATTAACCAGCTCTCATCTATCTCCATTGCTTGATAGAAGTCATCAAGGTCATCATCTAATAAGTTGCTAAGGTCTTCCAAGTTTATCAGGTCACTCTTATAAGTGCCATCTCCTAATTCTATTTTATAGGTATTACCTAATCTAATCTCGTGTGAATCTAATGTCATATTCTATATATTTATTTTTAACAACTCCATAACCACCTCATCCCAATACTTCCAAAGGTGAACGGGTGCAATAGCACGTACTGCTCTTGCTTGTTTAATGGCTTCACTCTTTGCTGCATGTCCTTGGTGTAACATCTGAGCATTCATTAGCATGTTGTATGCTTTATTCTTAGCACTGATCATCATCATCTATTCCTTTTACTGGGTGTTTATACTTCTTTCTAAGGTGCTTGAGCTTGACCTTGAACTTAGGCATCTTTAGTTTATATCTCATTTTCATAGTAGTTGTATTTCTTGTTTGACCTCTTCAAGATATTCTTTCTCTTTCTCACAGTACCTACCAAGTGAGGTATTAATATCTGTGAATGGTAGTACTGACATCATCTCATCCACAGCAATTATTGCAGAGTACTTAGCTATCACAGTACACAATATCTCCTCACCACATTCAGTATCAGTATTCATTAGCATTATCCTATAGGTATCTACTAAATCCTTCGCCTTATCCTTTGCACTCATAACCCAATAATAAAAGATTCATACCACACCACAAACTCATCAAAATTTCTAACAATTAAATAAACACCACCAGCTCTTTCTATAGCAGCTTGATATTGTTTTTGAACGTCACTCTGTTTGTCCTTTTGCTTAATCTCTATCTTAACTGACCTTCCTCTGATAGTAGATGAGATATCAGCAGTACCTTTGGTAGATTGTCCTGGTGTCCACTTACCAGGTAGTTGTTTTTGATAAGCAATCTCACCTGTGCCTATCTGTATCTTAGCACCTTCCCTGTACTGACCTTGTGATGAGATACGTTCAGCTTGACCTCCCATGTACTGGACAAAAGCAATCACACAGTTGGTCAGTGAGTTGGCTGAGTTATCCTTCCAGTCTGTGAAAGCTAAGTACTTTTGGTCAATGGTCGGGTGCTTGAGACGTAGTGCCTCAAGTTCTAATGCTTTGAGCTTAGCTTTGTTTAGTTTATTCATTTGAATAGGTTTAATTGATTAGTGTGATTAGTTATCCTCTGCATTGCCTTATCAAAGTATTCCTTATCTAATTCACATGCAGTCAAGTCAAAACCGTAGTCATGGCATGCAATTGCTATTGAGCCTGAGCCTAAGTGGGTGTCAAGTATTTTGTCGTTTGGCTTGGCGTATTTGTCTAAGATAGCTTTATATAATTTAATTGGCTTTTGTGTTGGATGGAATCTATCCTCTTTATTTTTCATGTCATATTGTATCATTCCATTCCAAGTAACCTCTATTTTTCTTAAGCCACAATCAAAACTTGACCAAGCTAATTCTCCATCACTAAAATTATTTTCACCATTATTTTTATCCCAAAAAATCCAACCTGATTTTTGTTCTAAATAATTAGTCATATAATTACCTCCCCAAACTATCTGATTTTTAGATACTCTTTTTAGCTCATCAAAATATAATTGATTTGGTATATTTAAATCCCAATCTTTTTTAGTGTAGTTTCTTTTTTTTGCTGAAGCATTACCATACTTTTGACCTGATTGTTCACCTGCTTTATTTGCATGGTTTATCCCATAAGGAGGGTCAACAATAGCCAAGTCAAAGTACTTATCAGGGTAGCGTGCCATGAGTTGCATGTTGTCTTCGTTAGTGATATGTAACATCAAAATCCTGCTTTATTATTTAACTCATCCCACACATCTGCTGGCTGTGGCTTCACCTCATCAGTACTATATTCTACCCAACGTCTACCATTAGTCTTGCCATCAAGTATCTTGTAGCCATGGTGCTTACCATAAACAGTGAGCCAAAGAGTAAATCTCTTTTTAGTAAGCCACCTGGATAGATCACTGTAGTCTTTTGTTATCATTTCATGTAGCTCATCCTTATACAGTCGAGTGTTAATAGGTAGATTTCCATCCTCTGACCACTCATAGAACTCGTGTGAGGTCTCTTTAATAAACTTCCTGACATCAAGGTTAGTAAACTCATGAGATACAAGTCCATTGCGAAGGTAAAACTGAGCGCATTGTATCATAAAGTTGTCAAACATTATCCATTGGTCCTGCTTCCAGTCATCAAATAGCATATGCCCAAACTCATCAAGGGGAGTCTTTTTAAACCCGAAGTAGTCTGACATCTCAACCTCAAACTTTCTACGCTCAAATGAGCCACCAACACCTCCAATAGTATAATTAGTAGTAATCACTATTTTAGGTGACTTAGTCACTGGTAGCTTGATGGCATCCTGGCCTTTGTACTCAAGTGTGATACCTTCTGTGATTAGACTAAAAAGATTCTCAAAGTTAAAGTTCTTTTTAACGTCATCAAATACCAGTAGCTGAGTATCTGTTGATACTGTTTGATAGGGGAAGGACTTAGTGAACTCAAACGTCTTACCATCTATTGAGGCAACCTTCTTAAGTTTAGCCAGGGCATTCCAAAATAAGCCCTTTCCACTTCCTCCATTGGGATTCTCTGAGATAGTCTCATCATTGAATACTATTGCTTTATTATTGGCAGATGTCTTAAAGGAGTGCATCAAGTAGCCTATCACTGACTTGAAGCTGTTGTACTTAGCTGAGTCTTTACCACTGACCAACCATAGGAAGGTTCTGAACTCACTATTGTGATGGTCACTTTCAGTATATTCTCTATTTATGATTTGTTTTTTCCATACATATCCATCAAGGTCAATGTACTCATGCTTTGTAATGGTATCTTTTGTGATTTCTACAGCACAATTCTTGTAGTAAAGGTAGCAGATTTCAGAAGTATCCTCAAGCATGCTCACATCTGAGCTATCAAGCATTGATAGGAACTCAGATGTAAAGTACTTAGTTGCTCCTGCCATTAGGTCATAAGGTTGATAACCTATCTCAGGACGTGCCAGAAGTGCTCCAAGAGTAAAGTCTTTAATTCTCTTCTCATTGGTCTCTTCAATAAGGTTCTGCTCCTTCTTAATAAAAGTATAGGTATTGCTATCAGTAGGAAAGTGTTTAAAAAAGTTGTTTTGCTGTAGCCAAAACTTATATTGGTGTATGCTCAGTTGTATCTTGTTGCTCTTAGTGTAGGTCCAGAAGTCCTCAATGTTGCCAGTCTCTTTGATAGCATCAACACATTTGTCAATCTCATCTTGAGTAAACTCAGGAAGGGCTTTTATTATATCACTGGTTTTTTTACCTCCTCTGATATGTTTCTCAATCTTATCCCTGGATAATGTATCCTCAAAGAACTTAGTGCCAAAGTTTGAAGTCTTTAAGTAGGCACTCTTTATGATTTTACGTATCTCATTCTCTTTGCCTCCCTCATCAAACTTGAGCAGCACATTCTCAGCCTCTGACTGGTTGACTCCAAAGTCATTAAGTGCAGCAGCTAACTTGAATAGGTTGTTATTTTTAGCTCCTATTTGCATGCCGTACTTCTTATCCCACCATTTGAGTAGATTCTCAATGATTCTATTGTCTGACTTGATAGGTATCATAACATCAATACTTCCTACCTCTTCAATGTCTGGCTCCTCAATATGAGTCCAAGTTGTTGAGTCCAGGTTGAGATACAATTCAGGATCGTAGGACTCAAAGCAAAAGCGGTCAATGTTACTGCCTGAGTTATCCCAGTAGTCAGAGTCAAAGTAGGTTCTAAGTGCATCAAAGTAGCCTTTATGATTACCAACAGTAGGTATCTTAACAAGTACCTTAACTCCTTTTCCAGATGGTGATATCCATGCAGAGAATACTATCTCACTTTTTATAACTTCCTGTTTGAACTGGATAGCTTCTGCCTGATGGCTCATGTTATCAAAGTCAAGGACAATAAGTCCAGACCGTTGGTCAATACCTTTAATGGTTCTTTGAGTAAATGTGCCATTGAAACACACACCAGGGAGCTGAGACTTCAAAGGCTTCTGTTCCTCTTTGCTGAGTGCTCTGATTTGTTCTACTAATTCCTTTGACTTACCTTGCTTAATACGGTCAAGGCAATAAATAGCAGATTTGTTGAATGGGTTGGTGGTATCCGTTACCCTCTTAAAAATTGATACAATCATAGTTCTTACTTTTATTCTTGCTAAATTAAAATATGGGGAAAGGTAGCAAGAAAACCTTTTATGTGGATGCCTCCGACAACCCCTCTGCAAATATAAGTAATTATTTCATATAAGATGCTAAAGTACACATTTTTTTTATCTGCCCCTCAATGTGCCCCTCAATCTGCCCCGTTTTTTTTCAATGTTTACAAGGCTTTCAGAGTTTTTAGGGCACATTTTTCTAATTTTAACCCTACTTTTGAAAAAATAAAAAGTAGTAATTGATTGAAATAAATAATATATATATATAGTGAGTCAGAAAAGTGCCCTACTGCCCCAAAAAAAAACACCCTTAACTCATTTGCTAAGGGTGTTTGATAATCAATAAATACAAAGTATGCTAAGTTAGGTATAAATATTTGTTTGAACTATATTATAGGCAGAAATAAAATCCTGAGGCTGATGCTCATATTCGTTGTTCTTTATCCGTTTGACTATATTCATTAGGTCAGTTGTGTTACGTGCGTTCAAAACCTCTGTAAAGATGTCTCTGCGTATCTCTACCAATGGTGCAAATATCTCTAATTCCTTTTGAATGTACATTTTATAGATGCTGTCATTTGTTTTGATAAAGTGTTTGTCTGATCGTATTGCATGTATGATTGTGGCATGAGTTAAATTAAATACATCTGCTATAGCTTGCAACGTCATGCCCTCTTTGTGTAGTAACCCAGCTAAGAACATTCTGCGGTATACATATTCTCTGTGGCGGTCTTTACGGTTTAACCCGGTCTCCTTGATGTAGTTAATTATTGTTGTTATCATTATATATCATTCCTATTATTAGTACTATTATTCCTACTGCACAAGTGAATAGTGCCATTTTTGCCTCCTCTGCCATGTTAACTGAATTTAGTTGTGTAGTAGATGGCTTTGTATGCCAGTACTAAAGTTGTTGATGTTGTTGTCATTTCTTTAATTGGTATTTATTATTTGTATCCTTATCTATTGAGTACCCTAATGCCTTGAATAGTTCAAAGTAACGGTACACTGTGCGGTGACTCACTGCCAAGTACCTTGCAATGGTAGTGATGCACCTGTACTTATCCTGCAGGAGCTCCATGAGTCGGATGCACCTGTACATCTTGTGTTGGTTCATTGGTCTGATTTAAAGGTTTCGTTGTTTTCTGAAATTTTAGAAGCCAATCCCCAACTATGCAACTTACTTCCGTAGTTAGATATAAATCTAAATACATCACCCATGTATGTTTTTTCAGATGGTGTATAAATATAAGTTCCTGCAATAGTTTCCAGTCTTAATTTCCAAGTAAATTTATCCTTATAAACTTCTGCATCAAATCCCATACACAACTTTAATTCTTCGGCAATTAAATTACATTTTTCTTCATTATCAATTTTTAATTCTGCTGCTGTCTGTTTCATTTATTCTGATTTAAAGGTTTCGTTGTAGTATTGTTCTGCATCATAATATTTAACATAAAAATCTGTTCTTTGACCGTCTTCAACTGCATCTATTATCTGCTCCTTCTCCATTTCTTTGGCTTGGTTCTCAAGTTTATTAATAAATATCCTTGCTTCAGTAGAAACATTTATTTTATTAATTTCTTGTACTAACCACTCTACTGCTGTCTGTTTCATATTAACAATATTTATTTAAGTTATCAAATGTTGCTCCTGAGTCAGTCATGATATAGTTATGCTGAGTAGCAACTAAAGCTAATATTCCTGTTGAATCTCCAGTAACAAAAGCAAAGATATTCTCATCATCCCTACCATTCATCTCTAAATATTCATTAAACTCTTTTTCACTTTCCCTTGTTGTTAAAGTGTAACCCTTTCCTAGGCTAATATTCATCTCATACTTGCCATTTTTACTAATTTTTCTTAATGTATACATATATATATTTATTTATTTGTGTGATTAGATACAGAATCACACTGACTGTTTTTTCTCTATTTTAATTATTAAACCCTCCCAAATGTCTGCCTTGACTTTTGCTTGAGCAGATGAGTCTGCTTTTACGGTCTTGTTGGTTCTCCTCCACGCTCCTTGCGTGAATACTTGATAGTGTATTATCCACATTGTTTATTGCTTTTAAATAGCGGAAGTATAGTTTCTCATCGAACTTATCCCACCCTGTTAGTATTGCTAAATTTGTCATCCTACTACTCCTATGATTACAAGGAAGGTTGTCACTGCCAATGCTACGGCTCCCATTATAAGGCAGTCAACTATTGCTTTTTGATTCTCAGTCATGGTTATAAGTTTTGAAGGTTAGCTTTATACATCTCAAGTCTCGCAAGTGCACGGGCTTGTATTTGAAGTCTGTGCTTGTAACGTGCCATAAAATCAGGTAGCATCTCAAACTTAGCAACCATCTTGATGTTGTCAGATGTCAATCTAATACGAGTGATCATGCCATCAATCATATCCTGAGCATCCATAATAGCCTCATCTAATGCATCCTGGTCATGTACCTTACCTTCCTCACAGTAATCACATGCCCATACCTCATCTCTTGATGGGTGATTATCCCATGAGTTGTTTCTGCCTTGTATACCAGTGCCCTCGCATGTGGTACATTCTTTAATAAACTGTTTCATATTACTTTGTGTTATTGATTACCTTACAAATGTAGTCAAATTTTCTTAACTGAAAAATTTAATTAACAATTTGAGTAAAAATAATTGTAATTTATAATGATTCTAAATAAGATTATCAGGTCTTGGCGGGATAAGGCGGGATAATTAATGTCTAAAGAATGTCTAAAAAATGTCTAAAATTAGGCATAGAAAAACCCCTCTTGTGAAGGGGTTAGGGGTGACTTGCTAACTGTTCTAATGGTAAGTATGCAGGTACTGTTAATCAAATCTATTTTTCGTTAACACGTTTTATATATATGTTAACACAAAGGTACTATTTCTTTTTAAACCGCTTCACAATGAACTTGGAAGCTAAGGTTGCAAGGGCTTTAAGGAACTTATTTTCTGACTGCACCTCTACCTTCGTGCCAGTCTCATCCTTAGTGATGTGCACATCCACTTTTTTACCATCATACTTGAGGTCATGGTTAGTGCCATCCTTGTGATACTCTATTTCTGCCTTGTTGGTCTCAATGATTACATCAACTTTGCGAGGTCTGCCTACTTTCTTTGCCATGTTAAAATTCGTTTATAAGTGCTATTGTTACTCTTGCATAGTCTTTTGCCATCTTGACCATGCGCTCATAGTCTGGGTTGTTATTAAGGACCAGGCATCCCTCTGACCAACCTCCTATCTTAGTTGCTACCTGTTGGCTGCCCTTGTTATAGGTTGCCCCATGTATATTCATGAAGATAATGTTATCCATTAGCTTAGTAGTTGGGTTAGTCTTACCATCTGTAGTGTAGTCTCTACGATATGGCACCTTAGCAACCTGCCTAAGTGCTTCCATCTTACCCTTGTGAAGTCCATAAGCATAGGCATCATAGTTCCAACGGTCAGCTTCCATGACAGCAGTACCCTTGTTGCCCTTGTTAGTGGTGCATGAGGTAACGAATTGGAAGTCTGAGCCAATCCAGGCATATACTTTGTCATCAAACACATCATTTGCATCCTCATTTGACCGCACGAATAGCAGCCACATGCCAGATGGTATGTTCTTATAGGTAGGTAGTGACTTGACTCTTGCAAGTAGTTCCTTGTCTGTGTAGTTTTTAACGTTGCTCATTGCTTTCTACTGTTAATTGTGATAGTGTAGCCGCCACAGTACCCACTGTAATAGCGTAGGATGCAACAGTTACTACTGCAACAGGTAAAGTTATAGGTGCAGTCACGATAACGCCTGCAATGGCTCCTATTGTGATTGCTATTTTCTGCACTCTCTTCCAGAACTTTGGAGTAGGAGCGGACCATCTTTGTGCTATGCTCATCTTGTTAGTTGTACTTCAATTAATTTCTTTACTGACTGAGTTAATTCACTGATTTGTTCTGCCAGGTGCTTAATCTCAAGCTGAGTCATTTTCTCAATGGCTTCATACTTAAACCTGGACTCATTGTCTACCAGTTCAATCTTACCTTTGAGCCTACCTTGAGTCTCAATTATTCTCTTTTGCTCTTCTGCTAATGCTTTTATATCTGAGTGCACCCCTTTAAGGAAGTATGCTACACCCGAAATGAGTATTGTTATTATTGTGAAGGCTATTTCGTTGAAGTTCATTACAGTATCAGTATTGAGTTATTATATCCGTTCTCTCTCATCCCACCACATGGGCATCCACTATGGCATACACCCACACAGTCACAGATGCATCTATCTATCATAGGTCGTAGGTCAGTATCTCTGTTGGCAGGGTCAGTGAACTCAGGGAACAAGTCTCTGTTAGCTACTAAGTACCTGATCAAACGTTGCTCAAAAAATGAAGCCTTCTGTGCGTAGTGCTCCATGCCAAAGGCAACCTCAGACCGTCCTACAGATGCAGAGAAGTCTCCGAACTGAGTCTGTAATCCTTTGTTCTTAAGTTGGTAAGTCAATCCAAACACCGCATCCTCTGCACTCCTCCATGCTATCACTGGCTGTATGAAGCCAACAAGGGTCTCCTCATCTGGATTCAATGATTGAGCGTTGTATGCTGCAAGTAGATAGTTGTAGAACAACGTACCCAGGATAGGCATTACTCTAAGCTGGGCTTGTGTTGCTATATATGGAGTCACATCCGTTACATCAACATTCGCTGTGATAGGTGTGTTAGTTTTGAGATATGTCTCTGTTATAAAGTAGTTCATAGTGCAGGTGTTTCTGTTGGTATGATGTCACCACCTTCTATAGGAGGTAAGGATGCCAGGGCTCTGACCTCGTTTGGAGTCATTGCATTCAATACTTTAGTTGCTACCAATGGACTCAATGAGTTGATGGCATCGGATGTCTTGGATGCATCACCTTCTATCTCTACAATAGTCTCATTGATTATCTGGAAGTTGTTGATCATGTACTTACCTGGTATCTTAGCTATCAATAGGAGCTCATTTACGATGTTTTCTACCTCGTTTCTCAATGGCATTACTACATTTTTCTCAAATACAACATAAGCCTGCTTGATGTCAGCACCACCACCAAGTGAGCCAGTGGTACGTACACCCATAAGGATAGGGTCAATTGTATGTGAGAAGCATATCTGCTCAGTGTTGAGTGCAGATGCCTCATGGAAGAGCTTATCATTGTTATTTACGGGTAGAGCTTCAATTTTTGGTAGTTGGTCTGAGTTGTTTGCAAAGAATGCAACAGCCTTACCAGCATTAGCCGCACCTTTCAACCTATCAATGGTGTTCTTAATCATTGACTTCTCCTCCTCACTCTGTGGTCTCTTAGGGAACATCATAGCAAAGGATGGAAATATTGAGTTTTGGATGTTAGCCTTAGCAAAGTAGCTCAACTCACCAGATAAAAAAGCAAAGTTCAAAGCAGATGTATATTGAGGTAAAGGATACCACTCCTGACCCAAGGTCATTAACTCATAACAGTATAACTGCTCCAAGTCAGTGCAGGTAGGATGGTATTTCTTGATAGGTGTAACATCAATACGGGCACTCCAGTCATCACAAAGGAAGTAAGTTATCTTATCCCTTGCCACTCTGACCTTCTCAGGTGATACATTCTCAATCTTATATAGATCACCCTTCTTATTGTAGCATAACTTGAAGTAAACTCTATGATGTACTATCAGTTGCTGAGTAAGTGCCTTATCAACCTTGCCTAATTTAATCTTTTTTTCAAAGGTGTATAGCTTAAGCTTGTCATCATTTGACATCTTCTCAGTCTCAAGGGTGTATCCTCCACCTATTACAGCGTTGGTCTTGAAGTCCACTATAGCACCATGTAAAGGTGAGGTGTAGTACAGTTGATTAAGTAGCTCAGGGAACTGATTATCCTGACCAAACGGAATGTATCCTGCCACCTGGTATCTACCATTTACATAAGGCAGAGATAAGTTTGCACCTCCTACCTTCTGGAAGGGTGTACTGAATGATTGATATCCCTCTATCACCTCATGTGCTTGAGGCTTACTGCCTACGAATCTACTATACCATGCCATTAGTCATATATTGAATTAGTTACTACTCCTGCCACAACAAGTCTACCCTCTTCAATCATGGTCAAGCCAGTTGGATCAAGGGTGGGTGTTGAGCTCTGATACACCTTGTATCTATACTGACCCTTCACGAAGTCAATATCTGTAGGCTCATCTATTGTGAACAGGTTATATCTTGATGTCCAGGATGAGGTATCAGTACCTTCCCAGTAGATTGGGTTGGATGTAGTGTTGAACTCATCCTCAAACTCAAATAAATAGTAAGGGTTGGGGATAGTTGTGACCTCTGTAAGAGTCAACACAAAGCTATTAACCTGACCTTTCTCAAGATATATCATACCTATATTGTATTACGTGTGAGTAATAATTAAAAAAGCCCCACCGAAGTGAGGCTCTTAGTTATAATCTATGGCAGATTAAGGAGCAGGTACAGGTACAGGAGGCTCAGTGATAGGACCTAAAATAGCCTCATCAACTACGTATGACAAAGTCTCATTCTCCGCTATCAGTGTAACGGAATATTTACTTCCATCCGCGCGAGCTGTTCCAGAACCTTCACCCGTTGCAGATAACTGCAAGAATGGGAAGTACCACCAAATGCCATTAGCATCTAATAATAAACCAGTAAGGTATCTTTGACCACCAGCTAAGATTTGAATAGCTCTTGACTTCTCTTGTTGTCTTCTGTGGAACATCAAGTTGATAGTCTGAGTAACGTAGCTTGAGCCGTTAATTAAGTCAATTGCAGACTCCTCTGTGTAAGATGAAGTGTTGCGTTTGAACTCAAGTTCAATGAAAGGCATTAAAGGGTCAACTAATGTGATACCGTCTACCTCCCATTTAGTTCCAGTCTCATCTGTAGAAATAGATGCGATGTTATCTTGTTCTGTTACAAAGAACCTATAGATACCACCTGAGTTGTTGTCGCAACTTTTTTCGATTGTTTCTAATGTAATACAAGCCATTTGTGTAATTTTTTATGTGTTAAAAATAGGGGGACACTTACTGCCCCCCTTTATATTTTAGATATAGAATGCGTTATACAAAACTATCTCAGCAGGGTTCGTGTAATGGAAGCCAGCCTTCATGTTTGCACGAGTTCTCAAGTAAGGCTCAGCAACAGTGTCAGATAAGTTTACAGCTTTCAATGCTTTTGAGTCTCCTTCAGCATCAAATGCATAGATAAGGTTGGTTCTCAAAGTCAATAAGATAGTGTTGTCTGGCATACCTTCACATACAACTACATTGATACCTAAGAAAGTCAATCCTAATGGTAATGTAACATAAGTTTGAGTGTTACCTTGAGCAGCTTTCAACTCATAAGCATTAGCCACGTTTGTTGAAACATACAACCTAAGCTCTGATTTTTTACGTACAATAGATGCAGGAGCAGCGTTAACTACTGATTCTAATACAGTCAATACATTTGCAGTAGTGATAGCAGCTGAATATAAACCTATAACATCAGCATCATAGAACATTGGAAATAAGTATCCAGTACATAAAGACAATAACGGGTCTAAAGATGCAGTGTTACCTTGCCATCTCAACAACTCTAAGTCTTGACCAATTACATTAGCCATCTCATTCCAGTAGTATGACATGAAAGATGCTACAGTGAAGTCACCATTAGAACCTTGAGCCATTTGTAAAGCTAAAAAAGACTGCTCTAGGTCAAATTGACACAGCTGCGCCATAGCAGAAAGTGCACATACGTCAATGTCAATAGCATCTAATGAATCAGTTGGTGCACTAAAGTTGCACGTTGAAGCCTGTAATAATGAACCGAAAGTTACATTAGCCAATTTTGTTTTTGACTTAATTCCTGGTAAAGTTCTGAAGTTGTTAGCAATATCAGGACTTGATAAATAAGCCTTAGAGTAGAACTCATCAGGGTTCGCACATAAAAGTGCATTTGTTTCGATATCTAAATCGAATTTAAGATTGCGTGTCATGTTATTTGGTTTTTGAAAATTTTACAAATTCTTTGAATTTCTCATGAGCAGTCATAGCCATTGGTGCTACTTCCTCCTCAGTCTCAGCTGAAAGACTTTCTTCCAGTTGGTTCTTTAAGTCTGCTATCATAGCAACAAGTTGGTTAACTTGCTCCTCAATAACGGGTGCAACAATTGCAAGGATAGCCTCTGCATCAAGCACAGGGTCAACTGCCATTGCAACCTCTTCCTCCTCAACTACAGCCTCATCTTCAGCTATAGCTTCTTCCTCAGGCATGGCTGCTGCCATCTCCTCTTCTGCTGGTGCAGGTACGTCTTTGATCTCAATAACTTCTCCGTCTTTTACTACGTAGATTTTATCTTCAATCAGGTGTTCTCCATCTGGTAAAGTCATGGTATATTTATTTAAGTGTTCCGATAATTTCATACCAAGGAAGCCCTCTATTGAGTAGCCCACTTGACCTGACTCAACTAACTTATCGTAGTAGTCTTTGTCAGTTACTTGGCTTGTTAGCATTAGAGTGCCTTTAGGGACCTCAATGCCGTATGTTGTGAATGCTTTGTCAGTCTCAGGGTTGTCTACTATCCAAGCCTCAAGGATGTACGCTGGTACTATCTTATCTTGATTGTGCTCCAGGTTAAAGATATTCTTGTTCTGTAGGTTCATCATGAACTTAGCATGTATCTGCTCAATCACTTCTGCTGAGAATTGCACATCATACTCTTCATCAGTTTCTTGATCCCATCTATAGATTTGCATAGGTATCATGGCAGGTGCAACAATACGCATCTTAACACTATCACTGAATGACATAGGTGCAACATGAGAATTGAATGCTAGCCCTTTAACCTTTATGGCAGGCTTGGATGTGAATGCTATCATTTCAACACCTAAGTCCTCCCCGTCTGAGTAAGCCTCATCAATAGTAATTTTGTACACTGGTCTGTCCATGCCTATATTGTAGAAAGTTGTATATTTGTTAAAAAATAATTCTATGGTAACAATTTTAGGAAGGGAAGTACCTAATCAACTGAATGAGTTGACGGTCTTACAGTTTGAACAGATCACAAATATCCATGCCAACAATGAACTGGATGCAATAGCTAAGCACCTTGAAGTGTTTGAGTTGTTAGGTGTGCCAGAGGTAGACTTTGAGGATGTATCTATTGAGGAGTTCAAGGAATGTGTTAAGGTATTCAATGACCTTAGTGGTAAGCCTGAGCTACAGCAGTCCATTGAGATGGAAGGATACACTTATAAGGCATTCGAGGGTGAGACATTCAGACTATCAGTGAAGGATACTAAGCACATTGAGAAGGTTATGCACTCCAAGCACAAGGGATACATAGCTGAGTTACTGGCTATCCTGTTTAAACGTGATGACTTGACCAAGGCTGAGCACTATGCAGAGGCACACATCAAGCACAAAGCAAAAATGATACGTGAACTTAAGGCTGAGTTAGCAGTACCTTACTTAGTTGAGATAGGTCAGAAGTTAGCCAAACAAATGCCTAAGGATGCACCTGCCGAAGTCGTGGAGTGAGATAGATGTCTTCCAGTTCAAAGAGATTAGGTCACTATATACCATTGAGGAAACTTTCTCCAGGGAAATAGAGATACTTGCAACACTGGCTGACATACCATCCGATGACTTAGAGGACTTGGACATAAGTGAAGTGGGTGATATGCTTAAAGATATCACCTTCATTAACTCTGAGCCGTCTAAGTTCTATAAGCATGTACTTGGTGAGTGGAAGTTCAAGCCATTATCTAAGCTCACAGTGGGTGAGTTCATTGACCTTGAGTACTTCTTTGCCAATGACTATATCAAGCACATCTCACATGTAGCCTCTATCCTTTACAGGAAGCACAGCATCAATGAGTGGGGTGACTTAGTCTTTGAGCCTTACAAGTATTCACCCTTTGAACGGGCTGAGCTGTTTGATGAGTACGGTATCAATGAGATATACGGTATAATCACTGAGTACTTAGCATTCAGGACAACGTTCATGGAGAAGTATGAGCTACTCTTCCAGGCAGATGAGTCAGAAGAGGAAGAGGAAGCCATCAAGCCTGCCAACTCTCAAGATGCCAAGGCTGAGCAGGAGCATAAGAGTGCTATCAAGTGGAGCTGGGAACGGTTGCTGTATGGGCTGTGCAATGAGGACCTAACTAAGTTTGACCAGGTCACTGACATGCCTCTTGTTCTAACCTTTAATATGATGGCTATGAAAAAAGAGTTAAACATCTAAAGGATAGCCTACTTGGAAGCCAGCAGGTGGGTCTAAAGCCTCAAATGTATACACTATTTTTTGGTTCTTTTCAAGTATCTCAGCCACTTGTAGGATAGGATACCGTTTTGTCATCCACTCAGTGTACTGTGAGTATATCTCAGCAGTGATACCAGCCGCATTAAGCTCCTGTGTGAACGTTGCAACGTAGTCTCTTGGTGTAATTACTCCACCGTTCCATAAGAATGCGCCATTATTAAGGAAAATAAAGTAGTACATGGCTATGATTTGTATCTCCAGTTTCTCAAAGCCTGTTATCTTGGCATTGATTCTGATAGATTCTACCAATGTGCCTTGACCATCAACAACATCATTTCTGATTATACGTTTAAGTATAGTTGCCATCCTTCTCCTTGTAGGATAAAGGACATTAAATTCACCAGTGTTAGCGTATCTTGCCATTATTCAAAGGGTGGGGGTGTAGGTTTCGGTTCGTATGGTATCATCTCAAGGTCCTTAACCCATAAGAAGTCAGGGTTAACACATTGCTCAATCTCTTCTATTGAGATAACCCAGTTATCATTGAGGTCTTGGATAGGGTTGAAGTAGCTATCAGGTGCATACAACTGACCTATCAACTCATCCTTTTGCAACTCAGTAAGCAAGCCTACGTACGTTATTTTTTGTTCTGCTGTTAGTTCTCTTAGTTTCATACTTGACGTCCTAAAGTTGTTTGAAATGCTTGTACCGCTGTGTAAAAGTTAGCTACTTCGGTATCTGTTAAGCCGTCAGATATATAAGCAAATCTAAAATCATTTTTTACAAATCCATATCCCGACCCTATTTGTAAAGCACCAATCCATGTGTTCAAATTAGGTAGTGTGCCACCGCTATTTCCTGTAGCTACTTGAGCACCGTTAACATATAAATCTGTTAAAGTTGATGTTTGTTTTGACGCTGAAAAAAATCCTCGCATTGCAGTAGTTAAAAAACTTACTAAATTTCCATTAACTCTTGAAATAAAAGTTGTATTAGTTTTTCCTAAAATAAAGGCTTGAGATGCTGAATTTAAAGAACCAATAGGTATCGGGTCTAAGTCCGTTTCAACTATATTACTTCCTGTATAATATCCTAAAGAATTAGAATTAACATTTAAAATAGTAGACGGAACAAATCTTGTATCAGCATATCCATTACTCCCGTTAGGTCTGTAACCGTTAGCATCCCAAGTACCTCCGCCAATAAATAACAATCTATATGCCGCATCTAAGTCTCGTGGGTCTTTAAGATTCCATTTCATAGTTGTTGCTGTAGACCCTATAAATGGGTACAAAGCTTTCATTTTTGTCCAAACGCTATACCCTTTCAAATCAATAGTCAAGCTATTAGTAGCAGCCTTTTGTGTGGTATCTGTAATGGTTGCAGATGTTATGAACGCTTGAGCATCAAAGTCAAATATCTGAGCTAATGTGTTTGATGTTGCTGTTGCATTGCCAAAGGCATTTGTGCCAGTCACCTTACAAGTGATATTAGAGGCATTACCTGCATCTGCCTGGACCAATACATAAGTACTTGATGTTGCGCCACCTATAAGAGTTGCACCCCTAAACCATTGATATGTATAAACAATTACAGGTGTGCCAGTCCATGTACCTGTAGTAGATGTCAATGTACTGCCAACTACTTGAGTGCCACTGATAACAGGTGCAACAGTATTAGCAGGAGGTGTACCTCCACTTGATACCTCCCAAGCTGTGCGTAAAAATACGCTGTTACCGTAGCCTATCATTATGCAAGTATAAGCAATACACTGCCACTTGTTAAAGTAACACCACTAAACTGTTGAGCATTGACAGCACGTATGATAGTACCTGCCTTAACAGCCGTTGCTGGTGCAGCAATATAGGTTGCTTTTACATCTGTGCCTGCTATTCTAATAGCACTGAACACAGTATCCTCAAGTACTACAATAGCATTGATTGTTGTTGTTTTTGCGACTGTGTTATTAAGTACAAAGCTTCCTTGGTTTGCTATTAAGATGTCGTTATCTGTTGCCATTTTTATTATTTATTAGTATATTTTATTTAGTACAAAGTTCTGTGATTGAATCTTATTATTTGTCTTAGCAAGTCCCCACTCAGCTGTGATAGTAAGTGTATTACTAACAGTAGTATCAAAGGTAGTATTGCTTATCAAGGCAAAATTATTACCTGCTATCTCACCTGCTGCATTATGATTGTAGGTATACTGTCCATTAACAAACAACTCAGCTACTCCTGCTGCACCAATCTTGGTAACTGTGAAGTCAATAGTAAGCTCAAAGAATTTATTAGTTGTTATCTTCATAGAGAATACTCCAGCATCTGCTATAGTAACACCGTTTGATTTTATTCTTATACGTATTGTCTCATTACTTGCACATGATAGGTTGCCACACATCTTAGCCACAAAGCTATTTCCTACACTGAACGCATTAGCAGGAACAAATAATGTGCCTACTCCTGCACCCACTAAAGAGGTCTCTGTGATAGTGTTTGTGATAAGAGTACCCAAGGCAGTCTGAGCATAAAGCCCATAAGAGCCAGCCGAAATTATTTCTTGACCAGTGATTGACTTAGTAACATATCCCGAGCCAGTATCCTCACTTATCTCAAGCAAGTCTGTTGCCTCAAGGTTAGCCCCTTTAGGGGTCATCTGTGATATCTTTTGTCTGCTCGCCATACCTATATTGTATTAACCTGGTAAATTAGTTATAAGAGGTACTTGACAATCTGTCCAGTTGCTCATGTCTACA
>Ga0209668_10000185_pt1 | contig 26359 bp, 20 predicted proteins | sample FrelakmetPLP11PL_FD_187150 | JGI IMG/M metagenome (GOLD analysis project Ga0209668, IMG submission 187150) | Freshwater lake sediment microbial communities from the University of Notre Dame, USA, for methane emissions studies - PLP11 PL (SPAdes)... | ecosystem: Environmental > Aquatic >...
GAAATTCTCTTAATAAAGAAGAAAAACTGTATTTATTGGGTACCAATATTTTACCCAGTTTGCCTTTTTGAATAAGATATCGGTGCAAGCAGTAAAAATCTCCATCTCCTGATACAACAATGGCTTTATCGTAATTCTTCAGTTCAATAGCCGCGCAGTGAAGCACTAACTCTGCATCTACGTACCTTTTGTCTCGAGCTTGTTATGGCTCTTATATTCGACAGTTGGTTTAAAGATCAGGATATACCCAGTCCTTTTAAGATAATCGTATAACGCTTCATTGTTTTTAAGATATCCGATAAAAAGGAAAGCTTTATCTACGCGGTGAGAATGTGTTAGAAATGCCCGAAACTTTTTAAAGTCGAGATCCCAACCTTTATGGACTAGTCGACGCTCCTTCCAAACGTCATACTTTATTCCTAAGTGTAGGTTTTGGCTGTCGATAAATGCAAATACTTTTTTATGGACACTGGCCGCTTTCATTCGGCGAATTATATATGTGTAGATATCGATAGTGCAAACAGGACGTTTTGGAATAGTTTTTACTGATGTTTCCTTGTTTCTTGGCCACAAACCGGTTTGTCAATTGGTAGGCAAAACTGCTAGTTGTCTAGCGTTTTGGAATGGTATAATACTAAAAAGCGCTTGTAGCTTAATGGATAGAGCATCGGTTTCCGAAACCGAAGGTTGTGGGTTCGAGTCCCACCAGGCGCACATGGCAAACAGACTAATCTTAATTCTCGACAACATTCGTTCGGTTCTAAACGTCGGATCAATTTTTCGGACGGCGGACGCGGTAAAAGCTGAGGTTTGGCTTTGTGGGATTTCCCCTACTCCCGAGCACTCTCGAATCGCTAAAACCGCGCTTGGCGCGGAATATTCAGTCAAATGGCGGTGTTTCGAAAATACGCTTGATGCTATCGCGATAGCAAGAAAAGAAATACAAGGCATTAAAATAGTTGTAGTTGAGCAGTTAGAAGGTTCAGAAAACATCTGGGACGTTAACTTCCCTGCGAACGTAGCACTGGTCTTCGGTCATGAAAAAGATGGAGTTTCCAAACCGGCCATCGATGAAGCAGACCAGTTGGTTGAAGTTCCGATGCTAGGTAAAAAGGAGTCGTTAAATGTTGCTGTGGTGGTAGGTATGGTATCATACGAAGTAGTTCGCCAATGGAATCGCAAATGCGAAAAAACAAACAATGGTAAAAAAGACTGAATGGGATCAAAAAATCAAAAGTTATCAGAAAACGTTCCAGAAGCATGGCGTGAGCCCGAAGTCGCTTAAGTGGAAGGACGAGCGGGCAATGCAAGCGCGATTTGAGGCAATCGCTAAGGAACTAAACTTCGAGTGGAAAACGGTTCTTGATGTCGGGTGTGGCTATGGGCTACTGTACGAATATTTGGCCAAGCAGTTCACTGACTTTAGCTACACTGGCGTCGATATGGTGCCGGAGTTTGTTGATACGGCAAAAGCCAAATATACTGGGACTGATGCCAGGTTTGAATGTGTGAACTTTTTTGAGACCGATGTGGCAAATGATAACAGCAAAAAGCATGACGTGGTGATCTGTTCTGGCGTATTAAACTCTTCGTTTGATGATGCTGACGCGTTTCGAAAACAGGCGATTAAGAAGCTGTTTGCGTCTGCGGAAAAAGCACTGGTTTTCAACATGGCCGGCAGCTATCCACAACCGGACAATACCAAGCCTTCGTCAATTTATTACGCTGACTCGCTTGAAGTTTTGAAATACTGCTATACGCTGACTACCCGCCTTACGTACAACCACTCCTACAGGAAAATGGACTTTACTGTTGCAATGTTTAAGTGAGATGACAAGAAGGCGCAGGAGCCGCAAAAATACAGCGGAAGCTATAGATAAAAAGCGATATGTGTCTGAGTTGGTCGAACGAGTTGCCATGCTAGAGGATGAGGGAAATGATGATAGTGCTTACGCGGAAGAAGCAATCGAATGGAACGATCGAATTTCGAGAAGAGAGAGAAAAGCAGAGGCACGAAACTCCAAGTTGTTAAGGGCAAAGGAAGCTAACGAAAAAAAGAAGAGAGAACGTGACGAAAAGAAGGCAAGTGATGAATCAGAAGACACTGCGGAGGCGGAAAGTGGCGACAACCGTTGGTTTATGAGGAAAAAGACATTTCTTGATGTTGATCTTCCTGTTTGGATGGTGCTTGGGTGGATTGCGATACTAGTTTTCTTGATGGCAGTAGCGTTTCTGATGGGGTCGCTGGTGGTGTTGCGGCCGCGATACGTAATCGCGGCCGCAGGAAAAGCAGAAGAATACGGTGAATTATTCTCTGGTGATCCAATGTTTGATTCGTTTGGTTATAGGAAATCAGTTTCTGGTTCCCAGCCGTCAAACCTGTTGCTTGGCCGTTCACCGATCCTGGCGCAGACTGAAAAAACATTAGCCAGATCGATGATTGTTATCGATCGCCAGACTGGCTCACAGATTCTAAAGGAAAACCCGGCGATTCAGAGGCCTATCGCAAGCTTAACAAAGCTAATGACCGCTTATGTTGTGGTAACTACTTGGAAACCCGAAGATACGTTCACAATTTCCGTATCAGTTAATCCGGACGTGGAGTCTTCTGCTGGTCTTCCAGTTGGCGAAACATACACAAGAGATGAGCTGCTGTCGGCACTTCTAATAGAGTCTGCGGCCGAGGCTGGATATACATTTGCCGACACATACACAGGTGGAAGGTTAGCCTTTGTTGCAAGAATGAACGAGGAAGCGCAAACGCTTGGCATGGTTTCAACTTCGTACGTTGATCCTGTCGGCATTAGCGAATTTAACATATCATCCGTAGCTGATCTGGCACTATTAACTCGTGCGGTACTTTTGCAAGCACCGCTACCGAACATAGTTAGCGCGTCAGCAAAAGAAATATGTAGTCTTTCTGGTGTCTGTACAACGCTTGAGAGTACAAACAAGTTGCTTTCAGATTATAATTATTTTTATGGCGTAAAAACAGGATATACAGTAAAAGCTGGGCCTTGCTTAGTTGCCTGGTATAGAAAAGAGGAAGTAGATTTTGTTATTGTTTTATTATATGTGGAAGGCCAGGGAACAGATAATCGTTTTGATATTGCAGAAGAGTTGTCAACTCTTGCAAGGTCTGCTACTATGTAGTGTCTAATTAATTCAGCAATACGACATGGCTACTGAGAACACACCTCAACCTGCTGCGGTTGCGCCTGCACCTGTGGCGCCTGCAGTGAGCGCAATTAAACCTGCTTCTTCCAAGACAGGATTGATTGTGGTGGCAGTAATAATTGGGATTCTAGTTTTAACTGGAGTTGGAGTAGGCGGATATTTTGCGGTTAAGGCCCTTTTCCTTGGAGAGGACTCTCCTCTAAGGAATGCCGGCAAAACTGAGGCTCAACTTGCTGCAGATGCGTTAACCGCAGGTGCAGATAATGTTGCATTAGCTATGACTTCCGATGGAGATGACTCTGAACTTGACAACGTTACCAATACGATGCCCCCAGCTGTTCAGACGTTTATGGCAGGCCGTTCGGTTTCGAGTGTGCCTGCGGCTGATCGGTTGATCACTTCTGATGAAGGTGGTTTGCAAAGTTATGTTGTAAACTATGATGTTGCACTAGACTCTTCTGAGGAGACATTAAGTGCTGATATTTCTGGCAAATACACACAGGCCGAGGATAGCATGGAAGTTGTTTTGAATTCGACTGGAGCAATCGACCTTTCGGGTACGCCGCTTGATATTCAGGCGGATGTTACGGCTCGAATGGTAGATAACGATAGCTACTTCAAGATTGAGAATATTCAAGAGGAAACGGTGAGTACAGGCTCAGAGATGGTTGTGATGTTAGCGATGCAGTCGTCTGGCCTTGACTTAACTACGTTAACGTCAGAAGACGTAGCATATATCAATTCACTCTCTGCGGCAGGTGCTGAAGGTTTTACGGCCGCGTATACGAATCAGTGGATACAATCAGAGGGAACCTCGAGTTCAGAAGAGGATACATCTACCGATACTACTGACTCGTTAACAAGCGCACAGCAAGGAGATCTTTCAACGCTATATACTGATACATTCGGAACTGCCAATGCAGAATACGTAGGCAAGGAAACACTTGAAGGTGAAACCGTTTATCATTGGGACTACAATCTGACGAGTGATGATATGGATACATTTGCTAAAGAAAGTTGTCAGATTATCGATGAGGATGGTGTGACTTGTGGTAATAACGACTTTAGTCAGTACATGGATCTTCAGAATCTGGAAGTTTGGGTGAACGAGAACGGAGAGTTACGGAAAGTTTCTACAACTATGGAGATTGATCTAGGTGAGGTGTTAACTGCGGCAGAGATGGAAGGGTTTTCTTCTACGGAAACCCTGACTGTCGAGGCTACCCTTTGGTTGACAGATATCAACTCAGCCTCAGATGTGGAAGCGCCAGAGGACTTTATTACGTATGATGCTGCAACAGAGATATTTAACTCGTACCTTGAAGGCTTGTTCTAGGCTTATCTGAAATCTGTAACGACCCCTCCTACGCGTAAAGCTTTGGAGGGGTCGTTTGTGGTAAAATTAGCTGTACGTTATCTGCGGTGGTAGTTCAGTTGGTAGAATGCCCCGCTCAGCGGGGAGGTCGTCGACCTTCTCATCGGCGGGTTATAGCGGATCACGAGCACATTATGCGGTGGTAGTTCAGTTGGTAGAATGTCTCCTTCCCAAGGAGAAGGTCGCCGGTTCGAATCCGGTCCACCGCTCAGGGTTTGTGACCTGCGACATAACAGTCCAGAACCTGTTGATCAGAAATCAGAATCGTTTGATCAGTTGTGTACATTAGTCCCTTATTTGGATTCCTTGAAAAGCCAAGATAGATAATACTAACTTTCCGCTCTTTTGCTAGAGTAACTGCTGGCTGGAGGTCAGAGTCTGAACTGCATAGAATAGCTGTCTTGATTGCCTTATCACATACTTCCGTAGTTAGATCAACTGCAATCTTAACGTCAACACCCTTTTCTCTGAATACAGTTCGAGACTTTTTACCGATGGCTACTTTCTGCGCACGAACATTACCGCTAAGTACATACTTAACGCCAGCATTTTCAAGAAGAGCCTTGTGAAGTCGTTGTTTATGGATTAACTCCCTTGCCTTCTTGAGGTCTGATTTTGTTTCGCGCAACTTTGCAGAATAATAAACCTTATCAAGGTTATACACCCCTTTAATAGTTGTCTGGAGAAGTTTGTTTAGATCAAGATTCAGGATGTTTGCAGAGGTATATTTTTCTGTAAGGATTTGTTCAATAAAGTGCCGAAAGTTCTCTCCGTCGATATAAAGAACAGTTCTGTTCATGAGGTTTTGCAATGGACTTACCTAAAAACCCCGTCGGGCCAAAGGCATGGACGGGGTGTTGATGAAGATAATATAGCACAGTACGATCGTATTGTCAACGGGTGCGGGCTATGTTATAAATAAGGTAGACTAATTTATCCAATACTACCATGGCCGATACACAGTCAACGGCAACTCAGCAGAATATGGATCCACAGATTTTGGCATATATTGCAGGACTTGTGTTTATGAAACACGGCAATAAGTCTGATCCCAAAGAGTCGGAAAAGGAAGTTTATACGCTCTACAATAAATTCCAAGAAGATGTTTTTAATCTAGCGTATCGCCAGTTATCTCCACAAAAGCAGCAAGAGCTGAACCAGATTGTTACAGCAGGCGCTAGCCAGGAAAAGATTCAAGAGTTCGTGTTAAAAGAAATACCAACCTTTCAGAAACAGCTTGAAGGCTATATTGAAAAGTTTCAGGATGAGTATCTGGGAGAGCTTGCAAAGGAGCTTACAAGGACGACTGCACAAGGACAGTCGTCAGCGAAACCGGAACAAAAAAGCGATCAGAAGACACCTTAACAGATAGTTAACTGCCGAAAAATGGCGCTATATCTTTCTGCGAAAACGCTAGACATATCAACAGGAGATGTTGTAATTGTTGTTTTGAATAACAAAGATGCTGACTCTCTTGCTATTCGACCTGGTGATGCACTCGCAATATCACATGGTGATCAAACCGCAAACGTAACTGCGGATGTTACGCGGGATCTAGTAAAAGAGGGTGAAATTGGACTTTTTAACGAAGTAAGCAAGCGGATAAACGTAGAGGCGGGTGAGGTAGTTGGTGTTGATTACCTAGACAGATCTGAGGCAACCAAGGCGATCGTTAAAAAGCTTCTGAAAAACGACTTGACTGAGGAGGAAATCCATACTGTTATCGAAGGAATCGTTTCAAACCATTTAGGGACCATTGAGACCACATACTTTGCCGCGTGCGGTTTTTCGCCTGGCTTTACCGACAAAGAGATCTACTATCTAACAAAAGCGATTGCGCAAACAGGAAATACGATAGATTGGAAAAAAGAGCTTGGAATCGATATGGTGGTAGACAAGCATTCGATTGGTGGTATCCCAGGGAAAGGTGTTACGCCAATTTTGGTTGCAATTGTTGCGTCACTTGGACTTGTTATACCTGATGCGCCAAGCCGTGCGATTACTGCGCCGGCCGGAACGGCGGATGTTATGGAGGTCCTATGTCCGGTGACGTTTACTAGGGATGAAGTGGTTCAGCTCGTAAAAAAGGCTGGCGCATGCATTGTATGGGGTGGTGGTCTGGATATTGCGCCTGCTGACGAGGCGCTTATCCGTATTGAAAAACCGCTTGGTATTGAACTATACGACAAATTTATTGTAAGTATCCTGGCAAAGAAAGTTGCAATGGGTATTAACCACTTGGTTTTGGATCTACCAACAGGTGTAGATACGAAAGTAGAATACGACCATGAAGTTCCGGTTATTCGCCGGAAGTTTCTATCGCTCGCAGAGCAGTTTGGAATGAAAATTGAGGTGCTTGGAAGGCATCCACTATCGCCTGATGGCCGAGGTGTGGGGCCAGTACTTGAAGCGCGTGATATTTTAATGGTTCTGGAACAATCGCCTGAACGATATCTACCACTAGAAGCCCTAGCGATTCAAATGAGTGGAATATTGCTTGAGCTTTGCGGACAGTCACCGACTGGAAAAGGGGAAGCAACTGCACGTGCACAATTGATCTCAGGTAAAGCGCTAGAGAAGTTTAAACAAATTATCGAGGTTCAAGGTGGAGATCCAAAAGTTACTTCGCAGACACTTCCTGCAGGAGACGTTATCTACGTGCATTATGCGGAAAAAACCGGAGAAGTAGCCGATATTGATAATAAACTGGTACGAGAGGTAGCTTCTGCGCTAGGCTGTCCGCACAACAAAAAGGCGGGGATATACTTCTATAAGCAGATAGGAGAAGACGTGAAAAAGGATGATAAACTCCTTAAACTGTATTCAACTAGCACGGAGCGTCTTGAAACTGCGAAGCAGTTACTCAAGACCAAAGACATTATCATATTGAGGTAGCTAGTTTTTCTAACAGGTGCAAACTGCTAAAATCAAGCACTATGGCGATTTTCAAAGATACAGGTATTCCGGTGAAGCGAGTTGAAGTTGGCGAGGGGGATCTCCTGCTCGATATTGTGACAAAATATCATGGTGTCTTAAATGCTGTCGCGCCTGGGGCGCGTAAGCTTAAAAGTCGTAAAAGAGGAAATATTGAACTTGGAGTTATTTCTAACTTTTCATTTGGAGAAGGCCGAAATCGGGCAATTATCGTTGAGGCTGAGGCAAAGTCACTTTTAGAGGCGCTCAGGGGTACGCCGTATGGAGTACGGTTTATTATGGATATTCTAAAACTTTCCCGAGTTGTGTTTGTCGGTGGAGATATTGAATGTTTTAGCCTCTTAGCAGTCACGCTACAAACCGCGGACCGCATCTGCTGCAAAGCTCTAGAAAAACAAAATGCGATTCTTCCAATGCTTCGCGAATGGTTTTATTATCAAAGCTTGCTACTGGCAGGCATGCTCGAGCCTGTTGAGACGTTTGGAGGAATAGAGAGTATTAAAAACGATCTTTTGAAAATGAAAGATAAAAAGGTTTTACGATATGTAAGTCGATTGACCGGAAGCCTGCTTGCGGATATAATTGGTGACTACAATGGCTCAAAAAACACAAAATGGTAAAGACACGTACTGCGTGATTCTTGCTGGTGGTAAAGGTACCAGGCTTTGGCCACTTTCACGAAACGCTTTCCCAAAACAGCTATTAATGCTATTTGAGGGTAGGTCACTTTTACAACTTACGTTTAATCACGCGAAGTCAGTTGTTCCTGCGGAGAATATACTTGTTGTTACATCAGATGCTTACAAAAGACATGTAAAAAAACAGCTACCTGAACTAAAAGAATATAATCTTTTATGCGAACCTGATGGACGTTCAACACTACCACCTATTCTTTGGGCTGCGCTGAAAATTGGTGCTGGGAAAGTATTGATGTCGTTAAACTCCGATAATTGGATACAGGACGTAAATCAGTGGAAAAGAGCGATTAGAACAGCCTTTTCCGTAGCAAGAGCACATAAAGTGCTTATTACCCTTGGCATTAAACCAGATAGACCTCATACAGGCTTTGGTTATATTGAGCTTGGTAGAAAGCAAGGAAAGATGTTCAATGTACCATATTATAAAGCACAAAAGTTCCACGAAAAACCTGGACTGAAAAAAGCGAAAGCATACCTTGAATCAGGCAGGTTTCTTTGGAATAGTGGCATGTTTATTTGGAAAACTGATACTTTTATTGAAGCTTGTAAAGAGTTTGTTTCAGATATATATGAACCGATGAAGCAAGCTGGTTCCTCTAGTGCTAAAATGCGAAAAGCTTACGCCTCAATTAGAGGGGAAGGTGTTGATTATGGAGTTTTAGAACATGCCAATAATGTATTTGTAATTCCTTCCATCTTTGGATGGTCTGATCTAGGGGATTGGTTAGTCTTCTATGAACGTGGCAAAAAAGATGAAAACAATAACGTACTCGAGGGTCGTGTTTACTCAGATAATGCAAAGGATAGTCTGATGCTTTCTGAGGACAATCGATTGCTAGCAGTAAATGATGTAAAAGATATGATAATTGTAGTTAATAAAGATGTGGTTTTTATTTCCTCTAAGAAAGGTCTTTCGAATATGAAACCGCTTTTGTCCGCAATCAAGGAGAAAGGATACGAAAAGCACCTTTAGCTTTGACTTGTTGCAGGGAACTGTTTTTGCAAGATTTTCAGCGTAGTGCGCTCTGACTATCGACAGATGTGCTGTTTTCGCGCGGTTGTATTTTAATCATTCCTTAATCTTGATCTGCTAAACTCAGGGTCAAATAAATTAGCTGATCCTGGAATGAAGCACCGAAAATCGACTTCTGCAGCGCTTGCGTTGCTCGCAATAGGCGTGCAGTACTTGTTTGTATTCTTCCGACCGGTTGGAGCGATTGGTCTAGGGGAGGTTTTGATTAGTGAGGTTTATCCAGACCCATCGTCAGGTAAGGAGTATGTGGAGCTAGTAAATACAACTGATACAGTGGTTTCTTTGGTGGGACTTGAGTTGTACGATGTGTCGTCTCCTGCGCCGGGCGCTTGCACAAACTGGGGTAAACTTTTGAGTTTGACGGGCGATTTAGCTCCAAACGAGTACAGGGCAATTGAGCTTGCAAGCGCCCGGCTGAACAACAACGGAGACCATGTGGCGCTTCGTAAATCTTCAGGCGAAACAATGGATGAGCTTACTTATGGTGTGTGCGGGAATATAAACGTAGAAAAAGGCTACACGATAGGGCGAACGACTCCCGCTATTAACGCGGAACTTTTAAAGTTATCCCCTACCCCCTCAAGTCTCAACTATCTATTAACTGTTATTGAAATATCGATTGATGGCGAACTTATGCCTTGCAACCTTCTTGTTTTTACAGCAAATGTGTCTGCACCAACGGAAAAGTTGAGTTTAGTTGAGTGGTATATCAACAACGAACTACTGCAAAGCGATGAGTTATCTTTTGACCATACTTTCGAAAACGCAGGTACATATGCAGTTGTGCTCAAAATTGCTGACGTTTTTGGCAATATAGCACAACATGAACTTGAATTTACAATCGGCGAGCCAATCCTTCCCGACTACGCAGCTGTCGTGTTAAGTGAAGTATTTCCGTCTCCCAGTGATGGTTCCAGCGAGTGGATTGAGCTCTACAATACAGGCGAGGAAACTGTAAATCTCTCTGGATTAGTAATAGACGATATTGCTAACGGTGGCTCGTCTCCGTATGTGCTGCCAAGTGGTATCTCAATACTTGCTCACTCGTATCTAGTAGTTGCAAAGGTTGATTCAAAGATTGCGTTTAATAACGGAGGAGACGACGTTCGAATGGTTGTCCCTACTGGGCAAGAGCTTCAAAAGATAACTTACCCGTCTATCTCGACTGATCAGTCATATTCATTTTATGAAGGTGAATGGTTGATAAGTGATCAACCGACACCTGGTGAACAAAATCTACCAATGAAGGAGGAGGAGATTGTCTTGCCTGAACTGCTTAATATTGCAGTCGCGAAGGAAAGAGTGGGTGAAGGCGTACGGATCCGTGCCGGCGTAACCGCCGGCACGGGCGAGACCGGGCAGAATATTGCGTACGTGCAGGACGGCAGCGCAGGAATACGTGTAAAAACCAATCAATCCCTGGTACGTGGGAAAAGCTATGAGCTTCAAGGCAAAATTGGTGAGTCATGGGGTGAGGTTTACATCAGTGCAGATAGCATTACGGAACAATCAGATAGTTCTGGTTTCAAGGCTGATAAAATTCAGCCTGATAATCCAGATTTGAACAAACTTTCCGGCATGGTGAGCGTGACTGGTGTTGTTACGAGGGTAAGCGGGGGTTCAATATGGATCGGCGAGACAGTAGATTCGACTGGAACGTTGAAAGTATATATCTCTAGTTTAGTTAGCTGGGAGCGACCAGAATGGATCAAAAAAGGCGTAAATATCTGTACCACTGGGATATTAAGCCAATGGGGGTTTAGCGATAGCGGCGAACCAAATTTGCGGATTTTACCAAGGACTGTAACAGACCTGGTTCAACTTGACTTTAACGGTAAAGTGTTGGGCTCAGGCCCTGGTATGTTGCCTGAAACTGGTGCCCAAATAGCCGTGTTGCCAGGACTTCTTTGCTTAGCTGTAGGTGCTCTAGGCAAGGTATACCGCTACTGCGAAAGCAAGCGGAAGCACTAGAAACAGCGAAAACGCAGTCGCCTTTGACACTGCCCTGGCTCTGCGCTTTCGCGAAACCAGTTTATACGTTAGCCAGTGTGTAATAAGTGTGTGGTGTATAGGTATCATTTGCTGGTGATTATACACACCAAAGATTAAAATTTGATTAAAATCAAACGAGCAAAATATTCCGTAAGTTATGTAGCTATTGACAATTGGTGCAGAAAATTGCACAATTTACAAACATGAAACGAGTTATTAGCGGGGTAATTCATTTGGTAATAGATGTTGGGTTGTATTATCTTGCTTTGTTTCTTGCGTTTCAGCTTCGTGGACTCTTTTCTGGCACTATACTTGGAATCTATTTTCAGCCTGACGAAGGCATACTGTTTTCTTCTTTCTCGACGCTATACTGGATACCTGTAATCTTGATTATCCTTTATCTCTACGAAGGTCTCTATGAAAATAAGCGACCTTTTTGGCTGGATCTAAAGTCAATGATCAAGGTCTCGGTTCTTTCGACTATCGCGTTATTCGCATTTATGGGCTTTGTTAAAATACCCGTCACGTTTTCGAGGTTTGTTATTGTGTCAGCAGTTATCCTGTGGCTTATATTTACTATACTATCGCACAACCTGCTTACGAAGTTATTCCACCAGATAGGTCTTTTTTCAAAACGCGCAGTTGTAGTCGGAGATAGGGCGTTCTTTAAGGTTGCCAGAAAATCACTTCATGAAAATACGTATCTTAACTATCTTGTGAATGGCTGGGTTGCAACATGTACTCCCAGGAGAGTTCCAGATGATGTTGCGTATTGGAAGTTTAGCCATGAGATGAACTGGGAGGAGCTCGCAAAGAAGTATCCATATCTTGTAGTACAAGAGTCGTTTGCAAGAGAAGAAAAAGCGTTACTTCAGAAACTTCTGCTATGTTTTGATGAGCTGTTTATCATTCCGGACGAGCCCTACAACAACTACCTTAATTCTGATTTGATTTTTCTATTTTCGGCCAAGGTTTTTTTGACTAAAGTCCACAATAACCTCAGAAGCTGGTGGGCAAAATTTGTAAAGTGGCTTTTTGACCGTATTCTCGGGGTGATAATTTTTATTGTTTCGTTACCAGTTATTGGTGTTATCTTGCTATTGATTAAGCTTGATTCAGCTGGGCCAGCAATATTTACACAGGTACGAATTGGCTTCAAGGATAAGGAGTTTCTCACGACAAAGTTCCGTACGATGTATGTAAATGCAGATGTGGATATTCTCCCGAAGTTTCTTAAGGATAATCCGATAGAAGCTGAAAACTGGAAAAAGTACAAAAAAATTATGGGTCGCGATCCGCGCGTCACTCGGATTGGACGAATACTTCGAGCTACTTCATTAGACGAGCTTCCACAGATATTCAATGTACTGCTCGGCCATATGTCGCTTCTTGGTCCACGACCGTACCTTCCGCGAGAGAAAGAGGACATGAAAGAGTATCTCGATACTATAGTGAGCGTGAAGCCAGGTATGACCGGGCTTTGGCAGATTAGTGGTCGAAACAATCTAACATTTGAAGACCGAATGAAGCTTGATGTCTGGTATATTCACAACTGGTCGCTTTGGCTGGATATGGTAATCCTAATCAAGACATTCTTTGTGGTGCTTAGTCGACGAGGTGCGAAGTAATATCGTCAAGATATTTCAGAAGTTTCGGTTTATCTGATTTTAGCTTGGGAACCTTAGGCGGGTTCATTAGCATATGAACAAACTCCTCGTAGGTATAGGCAGATTTAATCCCAAATTCGTCTGTGATAAGTTTGCAAGTCAGTGACTGGTTATCATCGATATGCTCTACTCCATCGTTTCGCCTGGGGATCATAATCGGTACTTTTCCAATGGCTAGTGACTGAGTAAGACAGCCCATGCCCCCGTGACTGATGAACAAGCTAGAGTTCTTTATGTGTTTCATAAACTGATCATATGGCATATCTCTTATAGATTTGATCAGTGGAACATCGGTTATCGCAGGGCTTGAGCCGTGCTGGTAGATAATGGGCTCCTTTATATGTCCGTCCTTAATTGCCTGTTTTAACCAATCGCCAAAACGTGGAAAGGGGTATTTATGTAGGCTTACAGCTGCAAAGATCATATTACCCTCCCGATATATTTAAATCGTTTCCATTTTTTAGTGACATTTGGCCACTGGGTTAAAAGTTCATCGACAACAAAGTATGAGAGATATGCGGACAACGACGGGTGTGTTTTAGATAGCGAGTCTAACATTATGGTTTTTGCACCAAACAGGTATTTTCCTATGTAGAAAAATGGTACGCATAGCCCTTCGCCTGTAGAAAGAATGAGGTCTGGGCGGTATGTTTTTAGAGTCTTGTACGCGATCCAGGCGGTCGCAAACACATGGAACGGATTTCGAATGTTTGTATATTTGGATAATACGTGTGGTTCGTCTATAAGAAGTGTCCTGCCATCGATTTTATCGTACGCCACAAACATCCGACGGTATTTACCCCACCAAGGCTTTAGCATCATAAGCTGGTTTAGATGGCCTCCAGAGCTTGCGATAAGCATCAATTTTGGCGTCCTTCTAAACGTAGACTTCTCGTAAATATCGATGAGTTGCTTGCCTATTATTGACAAATCAAACTGTTTGGATTTGATAAAGTTTCTTTCACCTTGGGTTTGGATAATCCTTGGATTATTGATGTACTGCTTTATTGCTGTCACGATTTGGTCGATATTAGAGGCTTCAACCTTTGTCCCATTCTCTCCTTCGACAACAAGATCAGCAAGACCGCGAGTGTTGCTGGCGACAACCGGAATATTATTTGCATACGCTTCTAATACTACAATACCAAAGCTTTCAAAAAGCGACGGTATCACCATAACATCGGCCTTCTCAAGATATTGCTTCTTCTGTTCTAATCCTACCCAACCGGTCAACGTAACATAGCGCTCGAGTTTGTGATCTTCGATGAATGCTTCAAACTCTGGCCGAAGCTCACCATCACCCACTAGTGAAAGGTGTATATTGCGTGTTCCGGCGGATACAAGTTGTAAAACAGCCTTCAATATTGCAAGCTGGTTTTTCTGTGGCACATAGCGTGCTATGTTGATAAGCTCTAGTGTACCGCCGGAGTAATAGCGCTTGAGGTTGGCGCTTTTCAGTAGATCGAATTCGATTGGGTTTGAAAGAACAAAGTGTTCAAACCCGGGGATAATGGTCCACTCTTCAAGTAGCTTCTTGAGTGCGGTCTGTCCGCTGGGTGTGAGCGAGATTACCGATTTGACCGCGGAGTTTGTAAACAACATTCGGAAAAGGAGCTTGCCTTTGCGGGACTTTTTTAACTTTTCTGCATATTCGAAAAAGCGTGAGCCATGGATATGTAGAACAATATTGCTCCCAGGAAACAGGCCTAATGTCCAGGTCATTATTGCAGCACGTACAAAAGAGCCTCCTTGTTCTACGTTAAGATGGTAGATATTTGTTTGCCCAATGTGAGTCAACGCAAATAAGATTGCTTTTAGCAAGGCGCCAAGGTAAACAAGACTGTTTCTAAAGTTTTGGTGGACTTCGGCGTGTGTTCGAATTACCTGATATCTTTGGCCAAGTTTTCCACGAAGATATTTTGATACTGTTTGTGCCCACATACCTACTCCGCCTTGGCCTAAACCTGTCAGTAACAAGACATTATATTGATGCTTAGGCTGTTTCCAGAAATAGACCGCAAGGACTGTGCCATTTAAGATACCCCAGAAAGCTCCATTTAGTCCCGAATAGATGATGTGGCCGCTCGTTACACTCGCGGCCACAAGAAATAAGTTCAGAAAGAATGAATAGCCAAAAAATGGCGCACGTTTAAGCTGAAACCCTAGCCAGACAATAAATCCCAGCCAGAACACATAGAATACCACTACGGATATGCTACCGGTTGCCATATACATATCAACCGGGTCGAGCTCAGTGATCCCTGGATGGTCAGGTTGATACTTGCTCATTGCTGTATTGATGTTCGGATATCCGATACCAAAAAGGTGGTCTGCGTGAGTAAAATCGTTTTGCACGACTTGAGCGGCAGACTGTACAAACTCATTTCTACCGCTAAATAGTGCTGTGAGGGCTGGGTCGGAATTACCTTCCTGAAACTGATTATAGGCGTATTGTACGCGCTCGATCTGAAAAGTGTATGTGGGTGCCAGCGTTGATAGATCTACAACTCTTGGCAAAATAAGGACAATTGAGACCCCAACAATCGCTAACCCTCCTACCCAACATATGTAGCTCAGTAGGTGTCGTGCTTTTTTGTGAATAAGGTTAAGCCAGAAATCGTATCTAAATATGATAAATGTTAATGCCGTAAAAAATAGCACACCAAATATTGCGACTTTTTTTGAAACCATAACAGTGCCAAAAACGACCAGTCCAGCAAGCAAAATAAGCAGTGCGAAGTTCTTGTTTCGCATTCGATACAGTAGGTAGCTGGTGATAGTTACATACCCTATAGAAAATTCGTTCCATGAGAAAAGTAATCCTTTTTGGCCAAGCAGTGACGAAATAGATGTTAAACTCTCGACCCCATAAAGTTTGTAGATCCCGATAAGTTCGTTTCCGATGATCAACAGAAAGTTCGTAGCAAATATAAGAATAACTAATAGTTTGAATGTTTTGGGGTTGAGCGTTTTTCCGAGACGGAAAAACGCGAAAGCAAATGCAAACGGCAAAAGTAGTTTGAATCCAAACTGCAGGTCACCAAAAACTAAAGTACGTAAGCCGATCGCGTGCGTAAGCGGATTTAACGCATGAATTCCGGTAAGAATTAAAACGGTAGCTACTCCAGCAATTAATGCGATTTTGGATTTACGTCCTAATAATGGGAGCAAAAGCGCTACTGCAAACGCTTTAAAAACAAGTGAGACAGTAATAGTCGGTCTGCTGGTTGTTCGAAGCATCGTGCTAATTACATCAGAAGCAATAAAAACAAATGAAGGTAAGACAAAAAGTACCTTCGAACGATACAAACGAATTAGAAAGCTTTTGAAAACGGTCCAGATTTTTGGTGGATTAATCTTCATTGTTGCTCGGCTTAGTCCGATTACATTGATTATACCCCAAAAAGGAGCATTTATAGCAGAAAATACAGTGTGCCCGCTGAACGAACTGATAGCTAGCAGTAGAAGATTGACTGAAAAACTAAAGATTGCGGCTGACATAACTGGCTTTTTAGTGATCATTTTCACGAGCATGTATACCCAAAGCCCATAGTACAACAACGAAAGGCTGCCAAGATACAAGAAAAGATCAACACCATCTAGCTCAGTTATGCCGGTTCGATAGGGTGGATAAACACTCATCGCCTTGCTAATGTTGTTGTACCCAACGCCGAAAAGGTAGTCTGGAACTGTAAAATGAGCTTTAATAAAGGTTAGTGCGCTACCCGCGAGCACATCACGCTGAGAAAGTATCCCAGATATGGGGTTTCCTGCGTAGAATATCATCGCGTCGAGGCGCCTGATCATCGAATGAATATAAGGAAGTCTCCAAACAATGAGTCCGCCTATTCCGGCACAGACAAGTAGGATAATGAACCACAGGTATAACCGTTTATGAGGCTTTCTATGGGCAAATAGGTTAGCGATAAAATCATAGCGTAGAAGCAGTGCGACTAGCACTATAACGATAACCGTTCCAAAAATTGCGACTTTGGTTCCTATCAGTAGACTGCAAAGAACTAGTGCAGCACAGAAGACGATAAAAACAACAGAGTTGTGGTTTCTCCTAAAGTATAGGACTGCGCTAGCTATTGTCAAAAACGTTATTGCCAGCTCATTTCCAGACAGGAAAAAGCCCTTGGCACCAATGTCTGCCTTGTATTGCGAATAACCGACCCCGATCAAGCTAACAACTAGGTTAAAGATGATTACAGCCAGGTTTGCGAGTAGAATTAGGCGTAAGTGGCTACCGGTGTTTTTGATGTCTAAGCGTTTCAAAAGTGACCAAAATGACAATGTGAAAATGATTGGACTTAGTAACTTAATTCCAGCGAGACCGTCCTCGTATAGAGTGGTAAATGCTGACGTGCCAGCAGAAAGTGGATTGAAGAGGTGAATTATAGCTGCGAGTGTGATCAATCCTATTGCTGACGCGGCTAAATACATAAGTTTTTTATCGCGGATTGTGATAAGTGCCAGCAGTAAAACGATTGCTTTAAATACGTTAGAAATAGTGATAGGCAAGTCAACAAAACGGACCACAAGTCCGTTGAAAGTGTCAATTAGCAACCAGAGATAAAACGGAGCAAGCAAAAACAGTGGGTTTTGAAGAAGCTTTTTTATCTTATCTGGCATTATAGTTGTTTAAGTCGATATATGCCCATCTTGAGTAACTTTTGAGATGTTGGCCTTCTGAAAAACGATAATACACCCTTAAGAACAAAAAGAGTACCGTTAAATAGTGCGTTTAAGGTTGCGTAAAGTTTACCGTTCCATTTTGTAAAAAACTTGTATTCTGATTCAGCCTTGCGTTTGATCGTTAGATCCGGAACTTTCCTAGCAACGGCCTCACCTTCATGAAAAACTGTTGTAGTTGGGAGATAGCGAACTAAATAGCCGGCCTTTTTTACCGCCAGGCAGAGGTCAGCCTCTTCAGCGTACATGAAGTAGCGCTCGTCAAATCCACTTACCATGTCAAAGACTTTTCGCGGAAGCATCATAAAAGAACCATAGATCCAGTCAGGAAAGCACGGAACTGTTTGGTCAACGTAAAAACTACCCCAGGTCTTCAGTTTGAGTAGCTGAGCGAGGGTAAGAAAGGTCTGGCCTAAAGCGATCGAACCTATTGTGCTCTTTTTCATAGCGGAAGTAACTACCTGTCTGTTTGTGGTAGTTAGCTTAGGCCCGATGAGTCCGATTTTGGGATTATTGCGAAGTTCGTCTAGCAGTACTGTCAATGTGTTTTCATGAAACGTGATGTCTGGATTGACAAATGCCACAAAATCGCCTTGCGCGGTCTTTACCCCGATATTATTGCCTTTTCCAAAGCCAAGGTTTGCGCCAGTTTGAATTACTTGTATATTGGTATCAGGGAACTTCGCAGGAAGCGTTTGCAAATGCTTGAAATCGGCCTCCGCTGATGCATTATCGACCAGTATCACCTCGTATGTAAAGCCATTCGCGTGTTTTTGTAGTGTAGCTAGCATGTTTTCAATATGCTTTGCTCCATTCCAGTTGACGGATATTATCGAAACAGTCGTCTTCATCGATGTTTAAAAAGTGTTCGAACGCATGTAAATACTTTGTTGCCGGCTATTGCAAACATGAGAAACGCAACTATTTTACAGTTAAATGGAGTGAGTGAAAAGGCTTTTGCTAGGTAGTTTCGACCTTTTGCGAACTCTTCTGGTTCTAGACTACAGATCGCTTTACCAAGCTCGAAGTATTTATTAGCCAATGCGGGTTTGCTTTGCGCAAACTTGTCATAATGCTTAGAAACAAGCCTTTCTAGTGCAGTAATTTTAGATATAGAGTTAGATGAGATACTGTTTGCCTGGGCATAGGAGACCACAAGTGGTTCGTTAACGTATTTAACCTGATACTTTTCGGTAAGTCGAAGCCAAAGCTCCCATTCTTGATACTTAGGCATTGCCTCATCAAATAGCCCAACGCGCTCTAGGCACTCCTTGCGAACAACTGCTGTTACCAGAGAGATGATGTTTGTATTAAGCAATGCTTGGCGCATATCGCCTTCTTTGTGGCGCACGTTTTGGGGTGGAATATACGCTTCTTTGCTGCCAGTTTTTCGAAGTAACGTGGTATATACAAGTCCAGTAGTTGTATCTGCATTCTGAAACGCATTCATCTGTTTTTCCAGCTTGGTTGGAAGCCACTTGTCATCACTATCCTGGAAAGCAATAAAACTACCTTTGGAAGCATTTATACCGGCATTTCTAGCTCGTGCCGCGCCATAGCTTGTGTCTGTCTTCTTATAGTTAAGCCGAATATACCGCAACCGTGGGTCATGCAGTTTTGACAGAACCTCTTTTGTATTATCCGTTGACATGTCGTCAACAATAATTAGTTCAAGATTTTTATATGTTTGGGAAAGTACACTGTTTGCCGCTCGCATTATTAAATGCGCGCGGTTCCAAGTAGGAATAACCACACTTACAAGTGGTTTCTCTTTGCTATATGTGTATTTATAGTGACTTGTCGACATAACTTTTCAATAAGTTAATTGGATCTTGCTTTCTAATGTTTAAAAGAGTTTTACCTAGAAGCTCACGTTCTTCTATTTTGTTTTGATCAATATTTCCTACGGCGTTGAGAATATTTGATATATCAAGCTTGTCTCTTATGTCAAATTGATACTGTTTTTGTGAAAAAAGCATACTAAGTTCATGGTACTTCAGTGCCCAACCGATTATTATTGCTGGTACTTGATTTTTGTACGCGTGGACGATCGAGTGATACCTAGACCCAATAATGAAATCGCACTGTTTAATAATAGTTTCTAGTTCAAGGCATGAAAGGTCATCATCAATCACTCGAACAGCACTATTCGTTGGGAAAAGCGCCTTTAGCTGTCTACAAAGCTCCTTATCTTCAAAAGAATGTCGGAGGATGTAGACCTCTTTGTTAAGTTCTAATAGTTTAATTATTACCTGTGTGTACATTTGCTCAAGCGTTTTTGGCTTGGTACGCCGTGTAAGTTGAATATTTGGGATGATTGCAACCGCATTAGGTTTAAGCTTTATGTTTTTAAGCTCGTGCTTGTGCGCGAAAAGGTTGACTAGATTGTACTCTTTTCCGGAAAGCACCAGGTCTGGTGAGGCTGTAACATTTAAGGTGGTAAATTGTGAGAGCTCCTTTACCCCAGCCTTTTCGCGCGCAAAGATCCTGACCGGATACCGAAGCAAGCCGTGTAAAAGAGGCAATATAAAATACCGATATTTGAGGCTATAGTTGAACGGGCCAAATGATTGAGGTAAAAGGTAGGTTGGAATCTGATAGTTTCTGAGTGCTTGAAGTGTTGAGAGATAATACAGAGAACTTGCCATACCAAACTGTGAAGAAAGTGCATATCCGCTGATGTCAAAAGCGGCGCTAGCGTTAATAAAATACTCTTTCAGTTCTGTCGGAAGCTTCCCAAGCGCGCTAGACAAACACGTTTTCCTATCCCAATGTATAACTTTGAAGTTGTGAAGTGCAAGGTCTTTATCGAAGATGAATACCTCTGTAAAAAGAACGATCTCTTTACCTGGGAAAAGCTGTTTGAGCTCATTTATAAGGGTATATGTCATTGCCTGTGCACCCTTGTTCAAAAATCCACCGCCAAAGATAAGTAAATACTTGCCAGAGTTCCATCGTGATGAATCTGCTTTTCGGTTAGCTGTATTGGTTGATAGGAGAAGAAGGCGTAGTGCTGTTGATGCTGCGGCGGCCTTTCTCGTAAATTTTTCTGATAAGTTATGAAGCTTTACTTGTATAAAGAAACGTGTTTTGTCATATTGTTCGCCAAAGGATATCTGTTTTAAACGATTTGAAAGCGTATTTTTTGTGTGGTGGTTAGTGTCGTGGAAGGTAGGCGATTTTACTGTTGGTATTTTGTCAGTTATGTCATTTTTACTGCACAATAACTTGTAAAACCTAAGGTTCTCCTCTTTGGCAACAATGCCTTGTGAGGCAGAAATATCGTTTATTGAGGCAGGTTCAAGATTAAATTGGTTTTTGCATGAATTGAGCGCGGCCTCTCCTTTTTTTGTGCGAACGATTATTGAAGAGAGGCCGCGCGGATCTTCCTTTCCAGGAATATAGCAGTCGCCAGTCGAGATATCTGAATTTTTGTTAAACTTATCCAAGCAGTAGAGACATCGTGGCAATTGGAAATAGGATTTCACACGCATTCGTTCCTCTCGAGGCACAAACTGTACACGACCAGAGTCGAAAACTAGTTTGATATCTCCGGGCCAACCGCCTCGCTCTTTTGTTCTATAGTCGATGTGGTAAAGCTTTTCATTTGGCTTTGCATACTTGAGCTCTAAGTGTTTTTGGAAGTTAAAGTTTAGAGTGCGATCGCAAAACAAACCGATGAAAAGAAATCTTGATTCATCAAGCGTTTTGCTTTGAATAAACTTACGAATGCCAAAGAGCGCACACGGAGTTCCTACAAAAACATACCGTTTATCTGGGTTACTACTGATAGTTTCAACCACATTGCACATTGAAGCTGGAAGATATTTTGATTTTGCTGACGCGGATAGATCACTTGGAGAGGTAACTGGTTGTGCCTTTGCTGATTTTCCATCAAAGGCCTCGTGTCTTAATACAAATGCGTAGTCGTACTGTTTTTGCTTGAGCAAAGTAGAAACTAGTGCGGAAACGGCGCCGCCGCTGACTGCGTTGAGCCGCAGCTTCAAGTCAGCGGCGGCGCCTGTGTAACAAGAGATACACTTTCCTTTTATATACGAAACAATGTCAGTTTTAATGGTTTTAGCATCTTCCGAACATGTGTTTTTACTATGGTTATCTAACGTATGTGTTGGATCGATACCAGGACAAAGTCGAAGACACAACCCGCATTTGATGCATTTTTGTTGGTCTACCACAGGCTGGAAACGTCCTTTCCCGTATGCCATCGAAATAGCGCGAGTTGGGCAAACTGATTTACATATTTCGCACGAAGTGCACAAGTTGTGTTTAACCGTCTTTTCTACTGTTTGATTTTCAGGAGTAGTCACTTGAGTAGTTTTTCAAACATATAGCGAAAGATTCGTAGCGGATAGATCTTGATTACTTTGGCCATAATAGCGCTTGATACAAGGTATAGTAGGGTAAAAAGAAGAACTTCCAGGATAAACTGAAAGGCGGTACTAAAACTGAAGTAGTATCTAAACAAAAGGACTGCGACAATTGATAAAGCAACGCTACCTATACTTGTGATTACTGGGACAAATATCTTGGAAAGCCTAAGTCCGATCGCCGTTGCTGAGAAATAAACTCGAGCAAAAAACATGATTAGCGCACTTGCGACTACAGCAGTTGATGTGCCTATGATTCCGTAGCTTAGTGTGAGTGGTACGATGCCAATATACATTAGGACAACTTGGCCGGCTTGTAGAATCGTCATTAACTTTGGTCTTCCAATTGCCATCAAAACTGAACTAGTTGTTGCAACTAAGCTACGGATTACGCCCCATACGACTAGAAGTTGAATCACTGGGATAATCGATGCCCATTTTTCTCCAAGGAAAAGGTTGGTAAAGCTAGCTGATAGCGCAAATATTGCAGCACCAAGTGGAATAGATAGAAAACAGATGGTTCTGAAAACCTTTGAGAATGCAAGTTGCAGCTTATCGTGACGATCCTGAATTGAGGCATACGCAGGAAATGTAGCGCCTGAAATTACACTTGTGATTTCTGTAGACGGAAGGTTAGATATTTTATAGGACATTTGATAGTAGCCTAGAGTTTCTGTGCCGAGTAGTTTGCTAACAAGAAGATCGTCCGCATCTGTGAGTAAAAACGTAAGGACGCTCGAGCCAGTAAGCCATTTGCCAAACTTCCAGAGCTTTGCGACTTTCTCCTTGGCTAGTTCCAGCACTGGCCTGTATGGGATAACGATATATGAAACTATACAGGAAACTAAGCTTCCAGCTATTGTACCGATAACCATTGCCCAGGCATTCTTTAATATTACTGCGAGAGCGATTGAGACGGTTGTATATGCGAGCGTCCCAAGCATTACGAAGATAAACTGTTTATGAAACATCATCTCTTTCTGTAAGTAGACGGCTTTGATATTGCTGAGGCCGTTGATAACAGAGTTGAGTGCAAATACTCGAAGTAGAGGACCGGCATCAGCTGAGTTGAAAAAGCTCGGTGCAAAAAATGAGGCAGCCAATAGCAGAGCTGCCACAATAACCGACTTTATTATGGTTACTGTCCAGGCAGTGTTTAATAAGCAGTCGGAGTCGTCACGGTTTTGGATAAGGGCTTGTTGGAAACCGGTTTGTGTAAAAGTGTCTAGTATTGAAGATACGAGGAGCACTACGCCAAAAAGGCCGAAGTCGGCAGGTGCTAATAAGCGCGCTAGAACGATTGTCCTGGCAAAGTCGAATATTCGATTACCAAGTTGAGCTGACAGTAGCCAGAAGCTACTTCGCGCGGTTTTGCCTCCCAAGCTAGTGCTTTCTGAGGTTAATGTTTTTACGATTCGTCTTGGTTTAAACTCCATATTTGTGGTTAGGCAAAACCTGCTATCGTAATGTTACCATATTTCTTGAGCTTTCTTGTCGTTAAATGTGATTGATGCGCTCTGGGCGATAGTACCGAAAACAGCAGATGAAAACATACTCCAGGTTGGAATGGATTTACAGTAAGTGAAGCCCAGTAGTACTTTCTAGCCTTGTGTGTTTTCCCTACTATTGCGGAAAGTGATCCCATCACACCGAGATGCTTGGTGTTTATCCTGGGATCTTCTACAATCTGTTTCTTGTATTTGTTGTATATTCGCTCACGTGCCTCAAGTTTCTTTACTGTGCTACTGGATATCTGATTTCCATGAATGTATGCATTTGAAAGAGCTTCTGGAACGAAATCGAACTTTCCACATCTTGCAACCCTGATCCAAAGATCCCAATCTTGACAACTTGGCATTTTTTCATCAAATAGACCAGCTTTTATTACTGCCGAACGCTTGACCAATGGCTGGAGGGTTCCGGCAATGTTTGAATAGAGTATTTCATGAGACAGATCACCTTTCTTCGAAGGAAGAAGCATATACTTGGTACTTGGTTTATCTTCAGCAACGTAGTTAAATCCAGAATAGATCATCGAATACGATTGCGGTAGGCGATTAAAAAGCGATAGTTGTTTTTCAAGCTTAGTAGGCTCAAATGTGTCATCACTGTCCAGAAATGCGAGATATTTACCTTTGGCTTGCTTAATTCCGACATTTCTAGCCTTGGCAGCGCCATAACAATCATCTGTTTTGTTGTAGTCTAGCCGAATATATTTTATCCTATAGTCATTATTTTGGTACTCTTTAACGATCTGCTCTGTGCTGTCAGTTGAGACGTCATTAATAATAATATGCTCATACTCCTGAAAGGTTTGAGCCTGTAAGCTTTTTATCGCACGGCCTATGGTCTTTTCGCGATTAAAAACTGGCGTTATCACTGAAACTATCGGTACTCTAGGGTTAATCATGTTAAACAACTGTACGTTGAAGTACTGCATCGATGTTCTTTTTAAGGCTGTTTGAAAATGCCGTGATTGAGAACATCTTCAGCGCGCGCTTGCGCGCGCTCTGTCGGAGGTTAAGCCTAAGTTTTGAATCGCCGATTATCTTCCTTAGCGCTGCAGCAATATGACTTGGCCTTGTTGCCTCAACTAAAACACCAGCGCTACCGATTACTTCAGTCATTGGTGCAACGTTATTTACCACACACGCACAGCCACAGCTCATAGCCTCAAGAAGTGTCATTCCAAAGCCTTCCTCTGTTGAGGGCATGCAGTAGACTAGCGCTTGCTGGTACAACTTGACTAATGCATCCTCAGTAATATCCTCGTAATGAACAACCCTTCCTTTTAGGTTTTCAACTATATAGGCTTTGCACTCCTCATAGTAGCTTGTTACGCGTGTTCTACTGCCGGTATAGCCGCCACTTTTGGGACCAACCAAGACAAGTTTAAGCGCAGGGTGTTGTTTCAGCATCAATTTGAATGCTTTCAAGAGATTCAGCTGGTTTTTGCGCGGTAGAAACTTGGCGACGTAAAGAACATAGTCATTTCCGATTATCTTCTTGCTTCGCGCTGGGCAGTAATAGGCGGTGTCGATGCCTTGGTAAAGGACCTTGATAGTATTACCAGGACGACCTGATCTAATAATTCGCTGACGCTGTTCTTCACTCATTGATAATGTGAGCACGGGTTTCCTCGCGAAATAGTGGTACAGCTTTTTGATAGGGGTCATAGGCTCAACCCATGGGTCGTGATCAAGCTCCCATGAGATAAACGGAACCTTTTTCGACCTAGCATAAAAGTAAGAGAGAAGTTGGTTTCGTTGATGCGTTGATATAATTAGATCGCTATTAATAGTCTTTATTTTTCTGAGACCAACGCCAAGATAACTAACGATGTTCACAGCATGTTTAATCGATCCGCCCATGCGTCCGTAAAACGGAATGACGGTTACACCTTTGGGTGTCCATGGAAAGTCACCGAAAAGAACTATATTATAGTCATTCTTTAGCGCCTTAACGGCCTCAAGAACTACTTTCTCAACTCCTCCAATCCGATCTGGTAACAGATGCCCATGTCCTGAAACATTGAAAAGAATAGTCTTCTTTGCCTTCATGGTCATATTGTGCCAGAAAAACGAGTTGAGCTCAAAGGGTATTCGTTGTAAACTGTGGTACTATGGCTGATCAAAAAACAGTTCTTCTCACTGGAGGTGCCGGGTATATCGGCTCACACATGAACAAGTATCTTGCAGTAAAGGGCTTCAGGACTGTGATCTTTGATAATTTAGTGAAGGGCCATAAAGAGTTTGTGAAGTGGGGTGAACTCGTTGAAGGCGATCTGCTCAAGACAAATGATCTAGATGCTTTATTTCAAAAATATCAGATTGATGCGGTAGTTCATTTTGCTGCACTTTCGTATGTGGGTGAATCGGTTACTGATCCGGCAAAGTACTATAAAAACAATATTACAGGTACGCAAAACCTTCTTGACTCGATGCTCAAGCACTCGGTAAAGACGATGGTATTCTCTTCAACCGCAGCGACATATGGGATTCCGGAGAAGATGCCGATAAAGGAGGATGCCTATACAAGCCCTATTAACCCCTATGGGCATACAAAGTTAGCGATTGAGTGGATGCTAGCCGATTATTCAAAAGCGTATGAGTTGAAGTATTGCGCACTTAGATACTTTAATGCGGCCGGAGCAGATCCGGCCGCGGAAATTGGCGAATGGCATGATCCTGAAACGCATTTGATTCCGATAGTCTTGGACGCCGCACTTGGCAAACGCGAAAGCATAACCATATTTGGTAATGACTACGCTACTAAGGATGGAACAAATATTCGAGATTATATTCATGTTAACGATTTAGCATCGGCACACCTTCTGGCGCTTGATTATCTTAGCAATGGTGGAAAATCAGATGTTTTCAACTTAGGTACAGGGCAAGGGT
>Ga0209668_10000186_pt1 | contig 26358 bp, 3 predicted proteins | sample FrelakmetPLP11PL_FD_187150 | JGI IMG/M metagenome (GOLD analysis project Ga0209668, IMG submission 187150) | Freshwater lake sediment microbial communities from the University of Notre Dame, USA, for methane emissions studies - PLP11 PL (SPAdes)... | ecosystem: Environmental > Aquatic >...
TTGAATAAAACTAGTGACTTCGCTAATTGGTTAAGGAATACAGCCTTACAATCAAATATGGAAGAAACAATGGGTAAAATGCAAAATGGAGGTACTTTTGAAAAAACTTATAAAGGTAGAACTTATAAAGCTTTAGGTGGAAGACTATATGCTGATGGTGGAGGATTACCTCCTGATGAAGGTACTTCTTATGTACAATATGATGAAGCTGGTAATCCTATATCTGCTAATCAGTTATATAATAATCCAAGTTTTACTAATAGTAACTCTACTACTAATTGGAATCAACAAGATGAAAATAGAAAGCTTGATGAGTTAGTATCTTTAAAAAGACAAAAAGAAGCTTTAGAATATAACTTACAAAATTCACAAAATGAAGTAGGTAAGAGTAGAATTAAGGATGAGCTTAATGCAGTTGATGATAAGATAAATCATTGGGAAACTTACGGAGTTTCTAAACCTAAAGAAGGTTTATACTATGAATCTAATGATGGTATGAACTACTCTGAAAAAGGATTTGATAATATGAGCTTCAATAGTGCTTTTGGTGAAGCTAGAAAACAAGGAATGAAAACATTTACTTGGAGAGGAAAATCTTATGGTACTAAATTAAAAGGACAAGGATCAGGTATTACTTACGCTCCTCCTGTAACTTCAGAACTTGAAGGGTTTCCTAGAAAACAAAAGGGTGGTTTACCTAAAGCTCAGAGTGCTGGTAGTAATAAAGGATATAGAATATACGAGGGAGATAATGATCAATCTACAAATACTAATACTCGTTCTACCCAAACTGTATATAATCCTAACACAATGTATAATAACGGTTATGATCCATACAGTTATGGGTATCAACCTTCATACGGTTATGGACAGCAAGCTCCTTACGGATATGGTTATACTACATTAGGTAACCCGTTTTTAGGATTAATCGGTTCGTTACTAAGTGGACCATTTGGAGGTAACTGGGGATTTGATATGATACCCTTTGACTATTATGGTGATAATAGAAACGCTACATATAATAATGCGTTAGATTTAAGAGGTCAAAGAAGACCGGGTAATCAAAAAAGCTATCTAGAAGATATGCAAAGAAGACTAGATAGAGGCGAAGGTATTGATTCAGATGAAGTTGAGATTTACAGTAAACTAAAGAATAGATTCCAAGATCAAAGAAGACCGGGTAAAACTGAAAAAGAAGCAAGAGATTTTACAGAAGGTAATGAAAGACGTATAAATAAATATTTAGATAAAGTTGATAGTCAGCACTTCTTTAATAAAGATCCAGAAGATCCAGAATGGGATCAAGATAGATATGATGCATTTATAGAAGCTACTAAAAATAAAAAAGTTAATAAAAGAAATTTTAACCATATATATTATACTACAAAGTTTCAACCTGGAGGAAGTTTAAAAAAAAAAGATAAATTTGATTTAAGTAATCAAGATTTAAATACAATTGAAGAAAAAGCTAGACATAAACCTAGAGCTTTTATGACAAACCCTAATCAAAACGCTTTATCGTTAGATGTCAACGGCAAACCTGAAAGATTTAAAGATCTATTTAGAGCTCAAGACGGAGCTTTTAACGTAGCAGATTATTATGATCCTAATGAAATGTATGATCTTCCTGAAGAAGAATACTATAACTCTCCTATGGATCGTCTCCCTGGTTATCTTAGTGGTAGAGGACCTCTCCCTACAGGAATACAACCTACATGGAAAGATATAAAAGGTAACAGTTTATTTGATAAAACTACTCCTAAATCAGATAAACGTAGAGGATCGTTACTAAGACAAAGAACCCCTAGACCAGAAGATGTACTAAATACTATTAATTTAACTACGGCAACTCTTAATCAAAGAAATCAAAAGCTTAGAGAAAGACAATTAAGGACTAGGCTAGATGATCCTAGAAATTTATTTACTGAAGGTTATACTAAAGAAAGAGGTGCTTGGTATCCAGGACCAGGTCTTTCATATGGAACACAAGATCCGTACGGTTTAGATCTAAGCGGTCCAGCTAGAGGCTATTTTAAAAATGGTGGTAAAATGGCGATAGGAGGTCCTATTGCTAAAGATTACTTATATTTAACTAATTCAATGATTGACGCTTTAAGTAACTTAGGTGGTCAAGTTGGTTATATAGATTAATAATATGAGAAAGAAAGGAACTATAAACGCGTATACATTTCCTCAAGCAGGTAATTATAACGCTACACAACCTAAACCTAAGACATCGGTTAGAAAATCATTAGGTCCCATAGATAGGGAAAATGCTAATGTAGAAGCTGAAAAGAATGAAACAGTAGCTATGCCGGGTAAAGGTGGAATGTTAAACTTTTACGGAATAGGTGGAAAAAGACATGCTCAAGGAGGTACACCATTAAACCTTCCAGATGATTCTTTTATATTTTCAGATTTTAAAACTAAGCTGAAAATAAAAGATCCTGAAATATTAAAGCTTTTTGGTAAAGGTGGAGATAGTTCTAAAAAAGGATATACCCCAGCAGAGTTATCTAAACAGTATAATATTAATGAATATGTTAAGGTATTAGCTAGTCCTGATTCTACAAAACTAGAAAAAGATACAGCTGAACTTATGATTAAGAATTATACAAGTAAATTAGGTCAACTAGCTCTTGTACAGGAATCTATGAAAGGATTTCCAGATGGAATTCCTAGTTTAGCTTATCCATATTTATATAGTGTTGGTATTGATCCTTCTACTATATTACCGGTAGATCAAAACGAATTATCCAATATTCAACAATCTAACGAAGAATATGATATGGAGAATACTGAAATGCCTACTGCTCAAAACGGATTAAATTATACCAATTCTTATCAAAAACCTATAGTTCATAAAGGTACTGCTCCACAACAAGGTTTAACAGAACAATTTTTAGATTATGTAGGACGTGTAACAGGTTTAGACAAATTAAATAAACAAATATACACTCCAGATTTTTCTAAAAGTTTACAAACTCCTAATTCAGCTCAATCTCAATTAAGGGATCTAGCTTATAGAAACATGATGACTAGAATGGGAAGCTACAAAAATGGCGGTTCTGTTAGAATGTCTTTACCTAAAAAACAAGGAGGTGGTCCTATAAAAGGTGATATTATTGTTGATTTTATTGATGATCCCTATCAACTAGAATTAATCATAAGTAACGCTCAAAAGGATAATCCTGGTAAATCTGTATTTGTAAATTATTCAGACGGATCATATAAAAAAATAAAGGGTAACGTAATCCCTAGAACTCAATACAAGGGTAAACAAGATTTAGGTAAACTAACCCAGTCTTATGAAAAGCTGGATTATATATTTAATAATGATGAAAAATTAAGAGACGAGGTTTATAATAATTACAAATCCGAGATTGAAAAAAGTAATCTAGATTCAGGAACAAAGAAAAAGCTTCTAGCTGAAGATGCTGATAATGTTATAAAAAACTTGTTAGAACATCAAAAACAAGTATATATGTTAGCAGGAAGCGATATAGATCTTAATAGTGAAGACTGGGATAGATCTAAAAATAAGACATATTATAATGCTGCGGATAAATTAGGATTTGAGCCATTAACTAATAATCAAATAGCAATGGCTCAAGCTGCTTATTGGGGTACTTATGGAGCAGCTAGTAAACCAGAATTCAAGTATCTAGCTGATAATTTTCAATTAGGATTTGATTATGCTAAAGGAGATGAACCAGATAAACGTACTAATAAAATATCCCCGGTAGATACTATATTTGGGAACACTACTAATAGACAGGGTATCTTTGCTAAATCAGATTATGAAGAAGAACCTGCTGTAGATGAAAAAAACGAAGATGCTATAGAACCTGTAGATTATCAGTCTCCTGAATATGTATCAGGAGTTAGTAGACCAGAATGGTGGACTCAAAACGTAGTTGACTTACAAGGAGCTGTAGATGAGTGGGCGGGTATTAACAAATACTACCCTAACTTATATACAGTAAACCTACCAGAGTTATCTCCTACTTATGTATCACCAGAAAGAGGTTTAGCCGCTATAGCTGAACAATCCGCTATTACAAATCAAGGTTTAGGAACTTTTGCTGGTCCACAAGCTTATTCATCAAGAGCTTCTCAATTAGCTGGAGCTGGTATGAAAAGTGCCGTAGATTATTTATCAGGAGTACATAATCAAAATGTTGGTATAGCTAATCAGTTTGAGATGGCTCAGAAACAAATGAATAGTCAAGAACAAATGGCTAATCTACAATCTAGACAGAGATTTGATGATCAAATGACTGTTCTTAATCAACAGTATGATAATGCTAAGCGTATGACTAAACGAAACATTAGAAAAGCGTTTAATCAAGGTCTTACAGGTGCTCAAGAAACTGCTGCGATGAATGCGTTATATCCTAACTATCAAGTAGATCCTGTAACTGGTCAGGTATATTTTAGCAGAGGAGAAAAAGTAACTCCTTCTTCTTATGATCAAGAAGATTCTCTAAGAGAACTAAACAGACTAAAAGGAATATATCCTGAAATAGATGATAACATTTTATGGAAATATGTATCTGGTCAAAATGTTCCTGATACATATGCTAATCCAATGGACGCTTATCAACAAATGATGGGTTATTATAACGGATAGTAATTTTAAAACTTAAAATTAAATATAAAACTTAATTTTATTAAGTAAAATATAATTCATAATTTAGAACAAAATTATTCATATGGCTACCTATCTACAAGGTGTAACCGATTATATACCCGAAATTCAACCGTTTCAACCAAACCTTAATTTTTATAAAGGTGTATTAGATACTAAACAAGCTCAGTATCAAGCCGGTTACGATAGAATAAGTAAGATATATGGACAACTGCTAAACTCTCCTCTAACTAGAGATATTAATATTGAAAGAAGGGAAGACTTTTTTAATAACATAAATAATGAAATACAAAAGTTATCCGGCGTTGATTTATCTCTTAGACAAAATCAAGATGCCGCTTATCAAGTATTTCAACCGTTGATTAACGATCAGAATATTTTAAAAGACATGGCTTGGACTAAGGTATTAAGAGATGAATACCAAAAGTCAGAATCTTTTAAAAACTGTACAAATGAAGAAAAGTGTGGAGGTAAATGGTGGGAAGGTGGAGTACAGGCTTTAAACTTTATGAGAATGGACTTTGCTAATGCTTCTGATGAAGAGGCTATGCAAATGGGTAATGCTTATTATACTCCTTATGTAAACGTTACAGATAAAGCTTTTAAAATGGCTAAGGACATGGGCTTTAATGTTCAGTCTGTAACCTGGTCTTCAGATGGTAAATATATAGTAACTACTAAAGGAGGACAAGCATTAGTAGCTCCTTTAAATGATTACTTCAATAGTGTACTAGGACAGGATCCTAAGGTTCAAGATTATTATAAAACATTAGCTTATTTAGATAGAAAAAACTTCTCATATACTAATGTTGAGAAATACGGATCTGAAGCAGCAGCTGAAAAATTCTATTTAAACAATAAGATAGAATATATCAATAATCTTGTAAATCAACAAAAGGAACAAACCGAAAATCTTTTAAACGGGATTAAAACAGATAAAGCTATTATTGAACAAAATAAAGATCTTGACCCCGAATTAAATAAAAATGTATATGATTATTATTTATCATTATCTCAGGATGAAGAAGTCTTAAATCAATCTTTAGATAATACAAATAATACCGGCGGTTTAGTAGATAGATCTACTTTACTAGACGCTGATCTAAATACGCTAAGAGATAGAGTAGATCAAGGAATGAGTTCTATATTACTTCAACAAGATTTATTTAACGCGGCTATTAACTATGCCAAATTAAATAATGAGGTTGATATAAAAGCTGATCCATATGAAGAAGCTAGTTTCAAACACGGTCTTCAAATGGAGGAGATGAAAAAGAAGTTTGAATACGATCTGGAACTTAAAAAGTATGAAGCAGCATTTGATCTAATTACAGGAAAAGGAGGAAAAGGAGGAAGAGATGTTGGTAAAAGATTAGGATCAGATAGCTTTATGGCTGGTAGTGATTGGACACCTATTGAAGGAGCTCCTGGTTCAACTGCAAAAATTAAAAATCTATTTGAATCGGCAGGAGAAGCTCTTGATAAAGAAGCTCAATCATACGCTGGTGTTAGAGGTGTATATTTATTTAATTACTACAATGATCTAAAAACCTTATTAGATAATCCACAAACTAGTGATGCGGTTAAATCAAAAGCTAAACAATCGTTTATTAATTCTATAGGAGGACAAGCTAAGTATGATGAGTATGTAAATAAAGGTTATATAGACAAAGACTTTAACATTGCGAATTCTGCAGCTTTCGGATCTATTATAAATAATTATGCCGATTCTGATGGTAAATTAATAGAAAGAATAAAGACAGAAGTTAATAGTTTATATAATACAAACATTCTGAATTCTCAAAGAAAAAGCGATTATGATGGTATGTATGCTATGTATGATGTTAATAAACAAATATATAACGCAGATCTTAAAAATTATCAAGAAGGTATTAAAACAGTTAAGACAGATTTAATAAATAGAATAGCTTCTGACTTTGATAATAGCAAATTAGAATCTGAAATAGCAGATTATAAAAAAGGTACTCAAAATAAAAGAGATGATTATCGAGCAGCAGTAAGTCAATCTAGTGAAGCTCGTTCTTATGAAGAATGGGCAAATTCAAAAATTAACAATCTAGAAAGCAAAATAGCAAATAATAATGTACAGAGACAATATAAACAAGACGCTCTTAACGCATTATTTGATAAGAATGGAAAAATAGTTGATGAAGAAACCTTTGTTAATACTATGTATAATAAATACATGGATAAAACAAATGCTGCAGAACGCTTTCGGAATAGAACAAAAGGTTGGGATTTTCTACCCTTAGTTGGAGGTTTAGCACCAGCAGTTATTGTAAGAGGTATTAGAGAAACTCAAAACTTTTTTACTGGTAAACAAGATAAAGGAGAACTTAGAGATCAGTATCAAAATTATGTAAAGGGATTTAAAGATCAGTATTCTTCAGGAGGATTAAAAGCTTATCCTCAAGGTACTCACCGTTATGCTAATGGATCAAGTACAATGGTAGACTTTGCAGATATTAATTCAGAAGGTTTACAATCTACTATAACAGTTATAGATAACTTTAATAAAGTAAAAGGTAAGGATAAAGTAGGAGCTTTTTTAGGTACTGAACAAGGTAATATAAATAAACTAGGTCCCGCTGATACATTTAAAGAAAATGCTGCCCTAGTTATTTTAAATGATTTAGAAACAGCTTATCAAAGTTCATGGGATTATGATGATAGAGAAAGACCTATAGTAAAGTTTTCTGGGTATAATATAGCTTATAATGATGCTAATCAGGTAGCTTATACAATTGAGCTTAATGAGGATTATATGAGAAAGAATATGGGAACCGCGACTAACCCTGGAAAATATTGGAGTTATTTTGAAAATGGAAATCTTAAAGAAGGTCATAATATAGTTACTGTGTCTATGCCTAGAGATCTAGCGGATAATTACTATAATAATATTACTCAAGAAACCATATACGATAAAATGTATAACCTTAACATTCCTATTAATATTACCAATAAGAGTATAAGTTCTGAAGAACCTGATTACAATTTTACTATTAAGAAAAATCAATTTGATCAAGGATTAGTTACAGGATATGTTAATATGTATCAACCAGATGCTACATGGAGAAAATCAAGTTTAGAAGAATTTGGTGGAGGAGCTAGTATTTTTGATCCTGCTTCCGGAGTCGCACTTGATCTTATAGTAAATAAATATAAGAATGAAATTGGTCAAGCTATTACTGCTATGAATATTAATACCTATAGCCGTTCTAGTAGACGTAGATAATTATAAAATTTTATAAAGTAATGTTTAGAGATAATCCTGTTAACGATTTAGGTAGTTCATCTTTTGATGGAGATTGGAATAAGTTTTTTAATGAAAAACTACCGGCTGCTTTAAATTACGTCAAAACTCAAAGCGATAGTTACGTTGATGCAATAAATGATATCAATCTTCCAGACGTAATAAGAAATAATGAAGCTAATAAACATGATCTTAATAGGATTCCTAATCTACAAAATTTATATTCAGGAAATACAATGCTGGGTTCTGATCCATCTTCTACCTTTCAACTGAACCAAAATGAAAAAATAAAAAATTTATTATCCTATGGTAGGGATATTAATAGCTGGGCTAAAGATCCTCTTCAATTAGCTAAACCTTTTGATTTTAATGGTACTCAATACGGAGCTTTTTTTGATAGATACTATAAAAACCCTAAATATAAAAAACTAGGGTTTTCTCCATTTAGAGATAATGAAGCTTTTTATAACGCTAACACTACCTGGAAAGATGATTTTGTTAGAATGAGTAAAGTTTGGTTTAATCTAGCCGGAGATGGATTTTTAGGAACTATCCAGAATTATGGAAACTTTTCTATGGAAGGTGATCTAGAACATTCTGAAAAAATGGATTACAATATGGGTATAGCTTCATCAACTAGAGGTGGGGCTAGTGCTTTTACGGTTAATCTATTAGGTAATAGCGCCTATACTATGGGAGTTATGGGAGAGATTATGGCTGAAGAAGCTGCTTTATTCGGTTTATCTTTTATTCCTGGACTACAAGGTTTATCAGCTGGTAGAACAGCGATGAATGTAACTAGAGGAATTAAAGTAGGAAAGAACTTGTTAGGAATTGTAGATAAGATGTCTGATATCAAGAACATGGTAAAGTCCTTGAAATCAATTGAAAACGCTACAGCATTTTATAAAAACGCGGGTAAGTTAGCTAAAGGAACTTTAAACTTTTTAAACCCTTTAGAATATACAGCAGATTTTGTTAAAAGTTATAATAAGATAGATGATGCGGCTAAACTATCTAGAGGTTTTGGTTCTTTCTATAGAGACTTTAGAGGTATTAATGCAGCTTTAGATGAAGCTACATTAGAAGGCGGATTTGTTCAAAATAAAGTATCGGCTAATTTATTAGATGAATATTACAAGTTAAACGGTAAATTACCTGATCCAAATAGTGCTGATGCAGATAAGATATATGGTACTGGTTTAGACGCTGGTAAGTTTACCAGTATGATAAATGTTCCGGCTATTTTATATACTAATAAGATAGTATTAGATAAAATGGTTAGACCATCTTCAATGTTACTTACTGAAATGGGTAACTCGTTAAAATCTTACGGATTAAAGAAAACAGTAAAAGATGGTGCTGTATTAGTTGAAGCTTATGGAAAGAGTGTTCTAAAAAAAGATTTCTGGAAACAACTTCCTAAAAATTTAGGACCTGGTAGTTTTAGATATCTTTCAGCTAACTTTGGAGAAGGTGCTCAAGAACTTTACCAAGAAGGTGTATCTGCTGGAGTAGAGAAATATTACTCTAACTTATACAATAATCCTAGTAAAGGTGGTATGGAAAAGTATAAAAGCATTGCTTTTAAAGGAGCTGAAGAAATGCTAAGTAATACTGGACTAGATGTATTTTTATCGGGATTCTTAATGGGTGGACCAGTAAATGTAGTACAAAGCGGTTTATTTAAAGGGATACAATTAGCAACAGACAATTCTTATAAAATAGAAGGATTATTTGGAAAAGACATAACCGAAAAGAAAGAACAAGCAGCTAAAATAAAAGCTTATAAGCTTAACCAAGTTAATCAATTAGCAGCTAGTTTAACAGTTGCTTATAATAACCCCGATGTTTTTATTAAAGCTCTTGATGAAAACGCTATAGAACAAAGAGATCTAAACGCCGATTTAGATACAGCTCTTACTAAACATAACATTTACGGAGATAACTATAAAGCTGTAGCTGATATTAGTGCTGATTCAGTAGCTCTACATCTAAACTACTTAATGGAACACGGTAAGTTAGGTATATTAGAAAATCAGATAAAAGATATTAATAAACTTGACGATATAGAATTAGAAAGATCAATAGGTATAGCTAACCCTACAGGTCAACAAGCTGTAGAAATTAGATCTAAGATATCCAAAAGTTTAAATAGTATTAATCAAATGAAGAAGATTCATAAAGAATTTGATGAAAAATTTGGTTCTTATGATGGAAACGATGCACTAACCAGAGAAGCTTTTAAAAGAGCTAAAAAACTTGTAGTATTTAATCATGCTAAAGCTTATAATATAATTGATAGATTACAGAGTATTTATTCTCAAATGTCATCAGTATCTGGTTTAGAAGGTATTACTGCTTCAGATATTACTTTACTACTTTCTGAAATACCAGCAAAGTTCAGTTCTTTTGCAAGTGTACCAGAACTTCAAGTTTTAGATGATCGTATTGAGATATTAAAAAATGGAGATGCTAAAGATCAGGCTACGGCTAAACTATTAGAAAAACAAAGACTTGAGCTAGATGAGGTTATAGAAAGTCTAAAAGACTATAAACAAACCTATCAATTAAATGAAGAGGGTAAAAAAGAAGGTAAAGAAGAAGTTTCTTTAGATAGTCTTAAAGATGATTTTAAAACTAAATTTACCCAATATTTAAAAACAGTAGCTGAATCTAACGGTAAAGTTTTAGATGAAAGTAAATTAGACAGTATATCAAACAGCGTTTTAGATTATTCAGCACTAGTACAAGATAAGTATCAAACAACTAATGCCATTAATGTTTTAGCTAATCCTCAGTATTTTACTGAACTAGTTAACATTCATGAAAAGGCTCTTAAAAACATATATAATAATCGCCAGACATATTTAAAAGAAGCTTTAAGTAAATACTTCAATAATGAAATTGATAATGAGTTACTTAACGAGCTATTCTCTAAAGCTGGAGTTTTTGTAGATCCGGATGGTATGGAAGATTTAGCTCAGGGAAGGATGCCTACATTTTACCTAGTTCCAGCTGAAGCAGGTCAAGCTAACTTTAAGGATATTAATATTAAATTAGAAGAGGTAGATCCTTTTGATAATCCGGTAGCTTATAAAAAAGCGATGGATATTATAGAATCTTATGAAGAACTTAATGACATTACTCTAACTGGTAAGAAAGTATTCAGAGGTAAAACAGCAGGAGCTCCTGTTAATAGATTTAATGAATTACAACGTTTTACTGAAGATAAACGTACTCTTCGCGATTTCTATGAATTCTTAGGAGTTGATTTTAAAAATAGAGCCGATGTAGAATTACCATTAAGTGAGGTATTAAGTAAGCTTATAATGTCTGAATATATAACGGATGATTTATTCAATCTATTCAGACTATTAGAAAAGAAATATAGAGGTAAGAGTAATAAAGTTAAATTTAGAGAAAATCAAGGAATTCCTATTACTGTTAATCCTGACGGTAATATGATTATAGATTTAAGATACTTTGCTTTTGATTATCGGTCGATGGTTAATATGGAGTATTCAGTAAGTAAAGCTATAATGGAATTAACTACTAAAGAAGCTTATACTTCAGATTCTACCTTTAAAGAAGATATTGATAACCTACAAACTATTGTAACAGAATGGTTTGAAGATCCTAAATATGCAGATGTTAGAAAAGCTAATAATATAGGTTCTGTTAATTCTTATTCAGCAATGACTTCTGGAGAAGCTTTTGCAGCAGCTTCAATATCTGATCCAGGTTTTCAAAAAGTATTATCATTAATTAAAACTCCCGCTACTCAAAAACAATCAGCTTTTAAGATGTTTATTGAGCTTATAAAAAAGGTTATTAGTAGAAGCTTTAATATAACTGAAGATAATACATTACTAGAAACAGTAGCTGATATTGTGTCTACTAAAGTATTTGATGGGTTAGGAGTAGATATAGTAACCAAAGTAGAGGTTCCAACCTATGACGACATTATTACTAATGTTGAAGATATGGAGGATCTTTATCCGGAACTTTATGAAAAGCTTTCTAAACTAAGACCCGGTAAGGATATAGCTAGTTATATTAAAGATAATCCTGAAGATGAAGAAGTAAACGACGCTATCAATAATTATATAGCTGATCAAGAAGAATTAGCTGGGGACTATATAACAGTTAAGTATACAAAAGATATTGACGCGGAACTACGGAAACTAGGTTGGAAACAAAAAACAATAGATCAATTAAGTCCTAGAGATAAGCGTAGAATCATAAATAATAGTATAGATTTTGTAGATTTCCCAGCTAAAGCTAAAGAAGCTAAAACTCAATTAGTAGAAAAGTATAATTTTGCTCAAGGTGTAGTAGATGGATTTACCGATTATCAAGCTATAGATGAGTTTAATAAAAAACGAGATGAAGAATATTCTAATCAAGCTATAGGATTTAACAAAACTCTTAAACAACAAGAAGTTTTAGAAGCACTTAATACTACATTTAAAGATGTAAAAACTAAACGATATCCTGTAAATGCTCAACTTCAACCTATTCTAAACCCAACTGAAGAAGAATTAAACAATAATCTAAAGCTTACATTTAAGTTAGAGCCTAATGAAAAAGGAGAACTTGTACCAACAGGTATTGGATCATTAAGAAGTACTGAAATATATGACGCTATTTTATCTGGTAAATTAGATCAAAATACTTTTAAAGGTAATGAGTATACTGTAAGAGGTACTTACTTAGATAGAATATTCAGGGACTTTATGTCTTATGATACTACCGTTGTAAGTAGAGAATCGTTTATAACTGTAGCTAGAAATATTCAAGAAAATATGTTAAATGATACCGAAGATCTGTCTAAAGATGAACGAGATCTATTTGGTAAACAAGAATATTCAGATGACTTTTTAAGTAAATACTATTATATATTAAGTGATATAAGACAATATGCTAATGATAATAACATACTGATAGTTACAGACTTACCTAGAATGTGGGGTAATATATCAGGTTTATCAATTACAGGTGAAGCCGATATTGTAGCTATATACCCAGATGGTAAATTAGAAATTTGGGATTTAAAAACAAGCGTTAATAATTATAGAACTAATTATAAAGAAGAGTCTAAACATGCTTTCCAGTTAAGTACCTATAGTGAGATATTAGAACAAAACCTTGAAAATAAAAAAATTAAGGTAGCTGGTATCCGTGTTATAAATCCGATAGTATCTAAAGATTTAAAAAGTATTAACCTAGCTGAAGATAAGGATAAGACTACTATTGAAAAATACACAATAGGTTTAAAAAGAAAACCTACTAAATCTATTAAAGAAGATTACGCGGAAGTATTAAATATAGCTGGTATAGCTCCAACTGCGGTAACTACTACTCCTGTTTCTACAGATGCTAAAGCTGATATAGAAGCTGCTTATAGTTATATAACTACTCGTAAGTATGAAGGAAATAGAAGAGATCAAGTAAATAAAGTTGGTGAAGATCTTGCAAAAAGGTTTGTAGTTATTCTTAAAGAGAAAGGATTAGTTAAAGAAGGATTTAGAACTGCAGAAAGAACTGATGGATCTGTAGAAAAAGTAAAAGTAAATACAGATGCTGAAGGTAATAATCTAGGAAATGATTGGAGTACTGCTGGCAAGTTTAAAGATGAATTTAGAAAGTTTGTTAATGCAGAACTAGCTGCTTTAGAAGGAGCTAAACCTACTAATGAAAAACAAACTATAGATACAATAAACAAAGGGTATAGAGTATCTGATGAGGAACAAGCTGAGATGGATTCTCAAGTTATAACTCCTAAAAAAGGTGAACCTAAAGATGTTATAATAAACGAAAAGCTATATAGAGTAAAAGCTATATTTGTAGGTGAGGTAGAGGGGTATAAGTTCTATGCTTATAAAAGAAAAGATAACAGATCCTACGTTGTATTTCTTGAAAATAACGGAAGACAAATATTAGAAGACGGAGTTAATCAAAAAAATGTAAAATCAGAATTAAGTAAACATCTTGAAACTAACACTAACTGGAAAACTGATTACGGTAAAGAAGAAACCCTATTAACAGAGTTAAATAAAGAGTTATCTCAATTTACCGGACAAACTGAAATAATATTTCCCGAAGACCCTACTACTATTATAGATCCTCTTGAAAAAGCTTTATTTAATAATAAAGAATTTATAGAAAACACAACTATAAAAGAGAATACTTCTATACCAGATCAATTATCCAATATTGAATTAGGTAGTACTTTAGATCTACAAGTAAAAGATCAATCAGTACAAATAGTTGATAATCAGGGTAATGAGATGTTTACTTTACCTAATACTCCTAATAGTAGTTTTATTAAGTACTTGATATTCAGTGGTGTTCCTGTAAAATTAGCGGTAGTAAAAACTTCTACTAGTGAAGATCAGGTAACCAGTATTGAATATAAAATAATAAATAAACCTTTACCTGCTAATAGTAAAGCTGTTTTAGTAAAAAACTTAACAGATGCTATTGTTGATGCTCCCGGTAAACAATCATCACTAAAAGAATTTTCTAAATTTTTAGAATACCTCAATACAAAAAGTTATATTGATTATAAAACCTGGCAAAGTTTAAAAACTTTAATTAATCAAAAAGATAGGATCGAAAAGGTTGAAGATAGAATATCTATTAATCTAACCGAGATTGAAGAACTAAAAAATTTATATAATGATGTTAAAGATATCACAATTGAAGATAAAAATGTATCTTCGCTCCTAGATGATATAACAAAAATAGTATCAGAAAACTGTAAAAATTCTTAATTAGTTATGGCTGTATGGTGTGTATTCCCTGATGATATTCAAAAGGAATTAAATAATAAATTAGCTAGTCTCGTTTCAAAAAAGTTAAATGATGAGATTAATGATAATAAAGCTTTTAAATTAGATACTTTTTTAAGTGAAGTTTATAACTCATTGATTAGTAAGAATATGTCGCCAGACAATTCATTAAAGTTAACGGCTTTAACTATACCAATCCTAGTAGAGTTATCTAGTAGAGATATTTACAAGACTTTTTTACATATAGCTTCAGAACTTCCAGCTATTCAAATAATTATCGAAAGTATAAATCAGAATAATGGGGACGTACTATTAGAAAATATTGTAGCTACAAGACAACAGAAAAAAGATAAAGTAGCTGAAAAACTTAATAAAGGAGAAACAGTTAAAGGGTCTATTGCACGTAAAACTCCTCCTGAAATATTTATATTTACTGATAAAGATGGTCGACAGTATGATTTTATAAATAAAAGTAAAATAGATAGATCAGTAAGTCCTATTACTGATAATGATCTTAAGAGTGATAATATAACACTTAGACTTATACAATCTTTAACAGTAGCTGGTAAAACTTATACTAACGTAGTTCAAGTAATGTCCGGAGATCGACTTTTAGGTAACGTTTTTGAAAAAGAAGTTGGAGAACTAACTAAAGAAAAGAAAGAAAGAGCTAAAGTTAAAGTAACTGAAGATGTATCTAAAGAACAAGATCAATTATTAAACAGTCGTAAAGAAGAAGCTTTTGTAACTACTCAACCTATCCAAGCTCCTGTAAGTGCTAAAGTAGAAGTTGAAGCTAACTATTATACTCCTGAGTTATTAAGAGCAAATCCTAATAAAATATATGTATTTGGTGATAACAATCAAAGAGAAGGTAAGAAAGGACAAGCTGCTATAAGAGATGAACCTAATGCAATGGGTATATCAACAAAGCTTAGACCTTCTGCTGATGAAGATGCTTTTATGAGAGATAATCAAATAAAAGCAAATGCAGCTATAATAGATTCTGATATTGCTAAAATTAAAGCAACTGGTAAAACAGTAGTGTTTCCAAAAGATGGTTTAGGTACAGGATTAGCTGCATTGAAAACTAAAGCTCCTCAGACTTATGCTTATCTTAAACAAAGACTATTAGAAGAGTTTGGTTTTAATAATGATATAGGTACTATACAATCTACTACTCAATCATCTACTAGTGTTAAAGAAGGTGTAGAAGAACTATTTGAATCTAATCCAGAATTAGCTAAATTAGGAACACCTGCACAATACTCTCAATACTTAGATACTAAAGATACTCCTGTAGTTTATCATGGAAGTCCTGAATATTTTGAAGAATTTGATGAATCTAAAAAAGGAAGTTACACAGGAGCAGCATCCGCTAAAGAAGGTATATTTTTTGGTGGTTCTAGAGATGTATCAAAATCTTATTTAGACAAAAGAGGACAGACATTAAATGTTGATAGTTTAATAAAAGCTAAGTATGGAACTGTTAAAAAACTTGAGGAAAAAGCAGTAGCTATAAAAGAAGGAGGTTATGAAATTGAAATACCAGAATATGGCTGGTATGGAGAATCATATAGAGTGTTACACAATGGAGATGTTATAAGAATTGATGAAAATGGTAAAGAGTATATTAACGAAGGAGAAACTATAGATTCACCAAGTTTTTTAAAAACATTAGCTGAAGAAAAAAATAATAGTAAAAATCCTAATACTTTAAAAAGTATAAAGGATAAATTAAATAAAAATAATATTAAAGATGCTGATTTATATAAGAATTATAAGTTAAGAAGAGAAGAACTTGAAAAAACATATGATTCGGATTATGGTGGTTATATTGATAAAGATAGAAGTATTACAGATAAACCTTTTGAAGATTTATTTATTAGACCTTTTACTTTAAAGTTAAAAAATCCATTAATTGTTTCAGACGAAGGGAAAAAATATAGAGAAGAAAGTTATTATGAAAGAATAAAAAAAGCTAAAGAACTTGGACATGATGGGGTCATTATAAAAGACACTTTTGATAGTAAATTCCAAACTAAACCTGAAGATATATATGTAGTTTTTAATACTAATCAAATTGAACCTATAGGTTCTAAACAAGGCATAGAAGGATTTAAAGAGTTTGTTAGTAAGGAAAAACCAGAACAGATAGTTACAACACCAGAAGATGAATTCAAAAATCATTTAACTATTCTTAGAAGGAATAAAAACAAATATCAAAAATCTCTAAACGAAGAACTAGGAGAATCTAAAGCTAAGGAGGCTGAGAAGTGGTTTAAGAATAAAGAAGTACAAATACAAGTAATTGATAATAAAACCGGTAAGCCTAAAACTGTAAAAACTACTTTAAGTAAGTTATGGGATTTAAAGGTTTTGTTTAATGCTATTAATATTGATAATCCTCATAGCATAGCTACCTTTGTAGATAACCAGATTACTTTATATAAAGGATCAGATTTTACTGATATTTATCATGAGGCTTGGCATGGATTTACTCAATCTATGTTAACCTTCGAACAGGCGTCAGATCTATATGAAGAATTACGTAAACAAAAGAGTACTTTTGTAGACTATCTCGGAAATACAGTAAGATTTAATCAAGCTTCAATGTTACAGCTAGAAGAATTTTTAGCTGAAGAATTCCGTAAATATGCTATATCAGATGGTAAATATAAAATAGAAGCTCCTATAAGACTTACTATCTTTGAAAAGATACTAAACTGGTTTAAGGCTATATTTACAGGAGTAACTAAAGCCGATGTTATTCTAGCTCCGTTATCTATTCCTATGGTTTATGAAATGTATGATAAACTATATAAAGGAGATTTAACAGAGTTTACCTTAAGAGAACTATCCGGAGGAATATTATTTAATAAGATAGTTAATAATATTAGTAATCCTACAGAACAGTTATTTACAACAGGTGAATGGGAAAAAATTGAAAATATCATTAACTCTATTATATCCACAACTTTATATAATGTTGATTTAAATGTTCGTAATACATTTGATGAGCTTATAGATAAAATTCAAAAGTTTAAAGACCAGCAAACCGAAGAAGATCTAGAAACTTTACAAAATAAACTTATAGAGTTTATAGATACAAATGATTATGCTTATATATTTGATAACCCGGCTGAGAAGTTAAAATTCGTAACCGATATAATTGAGGATAAGGATAACAGCAAATCTCATAATCCAGATAAGAATTTTAGATTTTCATATCTTAAAACAACAACGGGACAAAATAACGTATTCGATATTGTTAAAAATAAGATTAAGAAGGTGTTAGAAGCACAGCTACAAAAAAGAGCTGAAGCTAAAACATCAGAAGAAATAGCTAAGCTTGATAATAATATTGAACTTTTAGAAAAGGTTTTACTTAATTATTCCGATGGACCTAAAACTAAATTAAGTACAGGAGAAGAAGTTGATAACTACATTAAAGGTAAAAACGGTGTTATTCCATATTATAAAAATGCTACAACTTTCCTTACATATGATGAATTAAATCCTGAAGATGATGAACTTTCTCAAAAAGGAGAAAAAGCAGGAGATAAAAAACCACAGGCTGTTTCATTAGAAAATGGACTTAGTCCAGAAATTAAATCTCTTCTTAGGGGTATAATGGTTTATAAAGATAATAAACCTAAGCTAGATGATTTTGGTTTACCTCAACCTCAAACATTACAAACAACTCTTAGAAACATATTTAATGTAGTTAGTAATTCAGCAGGTGGAGATGAAATTATACGTAAACTAGAAATTGATAGTGAAAGTAATACTCTAACTAAATATACCTCAAAACAGGTTTTAAATTTATTAGGTAATAATGAATCTTTAAATTCTGAAGTTCAATCTATATGGACTGCATTTTTTACAGGTTTTGATAAAGATAAAATCAGAAATGTAATAAGTAAATATACCATTTTAGAAAATGGATTTCAACATACATCTACTGATAAGACTATTGCTAATGATACTTTACTCAAAAAATTAAAAATTGATTTTGAAAAACAAAATGATGGAAATTTTATAAAAACAGACAATGGAACTAAAGTTGTTGATGTAAAAGCAATTCGCCAAGAATATGATTTTACCAAAGCTGATAAAGATAAATATCAATTTTTATATGATATAGGTATTAAACTATCTGATAATCAACAAGTAAGAGAAAAGTTATCAAAATTAACAAGCTTTCGTTTTTTTTGGAGAGACAAATTTAGTAAAGATGGCAAACTTACTTTTGAACAAATATGGAAAGATCAAGGTACTATAAAAAAAGAAATACTAGACATTGAAATTGAGTATGGTAAAGAGCTGCCTTCAATGATGATAGAAACAGCTACTGGAAATGTTATGTTTATTAATAGTGATAAATCTAGTGTCACTACTATGGTAGATGTAATTAACTCACCAGATATAAAAAATATCACAGATTACGATAGTTTTAAAGGAGGTGTTGGAAGATTTTTTAATTACCAAGTCTATAAAAATAAAAAGGGTAATGCTATTTTATCTTCATTATTTGAACAAGATGGTACTCGAAATACTAATTTTATAAAGGTTAATAATAATAATGGTTTACAAGTATTATCAGGAAATGAAGAATTTGGATATGATACTTTATCAGTAACTACGTTAGATGCTTTATTCTCCGACTTACAAACTTGGATACAAAATGGTAAGTTAAAGGGTCCTCAACCAGAAACTAAAAAAACTAATCTTTTTATATATCCAGAACAAGGTGTATTAGTAAACGGAAAAATTAATAAACATTATTTTTCTCCTCAAACATTTATTACTAGTTCTGATATATTATTTGATAATCAGGCATTTAAAGAAAATCTTTCAAAACATGTCTTTACAATGATTGAAAGAGAATTATATAGAGTTCTTGAATGTTCTATTGTAGAAAAAGAAAAACTTACTACTAGTCCTTTATATCAGTTTATTGTACAAGGTAAAAAACGATATTCTGAAGTAGGTCAGGACTTTACTGATTTAAAAAATATGATCAGTGAGAATAACCAAAACAAGCTTAAAACACTTGTTATTCAAAATATAGAAGATGCTGGAAGTTTATTTGATTATTTAAGCGCGTATAATTCAGAACTTCTAAATAATATAGAAGAAGATATTTTTAAATATTTTCAGGATAAAACGGATAATTTTATAACTCGTACTGAACTTCAAGCTAAAGATGCGAATTTAGCTAGATTTTTAGATAACGATAATTCTAAATATACTACTAAAATAAATGATCTTATTAGACTATTTTGGATAAATGATTTTGTAAATAAGTTTGAAATTATCAATTTGTTTTATGGAGATATGGCACAATATAAAAGTGCTATGGATTTTACTAAACGTGATGCTGGAGGTACTTCTACTAAACTAGCTTCAAGAACTGATATAGGCTATCAAAAATATCAAGAAAATCAAAAAACTAATGAAAAATATATCAATGCTTATAGTAACATGTTCTCTAATCCTACAGTACCAGGTTTAGAAAATTATAAAGGTATTGATATTCAAAAGGCTATAACTAATTCAGCAGTTGATGTAAACTTTTTCAATTCAGTTATATTAGCCGATGCCGAATTAAAATCATATTACTTTGATCAATATAAAGAGTATATAGTTAATAAAATAAAAACTAATAAAAAGATTTCTCAAGAAGCAGCTGAAAAAGAAGCCGATAATCTTTTAAGCGAGTATAGAAAAATGGCTGAAGATAATGCTCAAGGATGGATTACCTTACCGGCTTATAAACGTATTTCAGAAGGTATAGGAGGGAAGTGGACTAAAGAACAGGATGACCTATTTAATAAGATTCTAACAGGTGAGGTATCTACAAGTATTTCAGATTTCCTAGAGTTCTTCCCTATAAAAAAGATGCAATATTGGGGACCTTATGCTAATATCGATGCTGGATATAGTCTAATAGGATTTCATAAGTTTTCGTTATTACCCTTAGTTCCAAGTACTATAGGTAATAATTCTAATCTTAGGTTACTTCATGATAGAATGATTGAGCAAGGTATTGACTATGCTACAGTTAAAGAAGGTTGTAAAATAGGTAACTTTGCTCCAGTAGGAAAATCATCCGATGGGTTTTATAAAGGAGATATTACCGATCGTAAATCAGTATTTGCTGATCCTAACTTTAAGTTTACTGTCAATAAGATATTTTCTGCGTATTTTGGAGAACAAGTAGCTACTAATGAATATTATAAAAATACTGTAACTTTTTCAACCCAGTTAAAAAAATTAGCTGAAATCGGTTTATATTCTGATGGAGCTCCAGTAGCCTTTATGCCAGTTTCTTTTGGTGTTAGAAGAACTCCGGAACAAGTAACAAAACGACTTGAAGCTTGGGAAAACTTATCTGAAGATAAGAAAACTACTTATACTGAGTATAACCTAAGTAAAGCTTATTTAGAAAAGATTGATCAATTAATACAAAGATCTACATTAAACTTAAGAGAAAAATATGGTTTAGATGAAAATTATCAACCTATTGATGGTAATGTACAAAAACTTATTGATAGACTTAAGAAGGATTTTAAACAATATTCGGCTACCGAATTAGAATATTTTGAGGTTAGTTCTGATTTATCTATATCACCAAATGCACAAAACATTGAAAAGGTTATAAATAGTATTGTAGATCGTAACATTATTAAAGCTAAGCTTAAAGGAGAAGCTTTGATATTAGCGGCTAATACCGGATTTGAAAACTATGGTGGTATTAAATCACAGTTTACTAATCCTACTAAAGAACAATTAGAACAGTACTTAGAACAGTACGGAGATAACGACGGTTTGACTAGTTATACAGAAGTTAAAGATTCTAAAGGAAAGACTATACGGATACGGGCTATGAAAGTTAAAATAGCCTTACAAGGAGACTTTAAAAAATTGCTAGATCATAAATCTGTAAAACAATTAGTAAAAGAAAATCCTCAACTAACTCGTATTCAGGCTTTAAACCAGTTAATCAAAAATGAAGAATGGTTAAAAGATAATAGAGAACTTATTACAATGGTCGGTGTACGGATCCCTGTACAAGGACCTAACTCTATGGAAGTAATGGAAGTATATGAATTCTTACCAGAAAACGCTGGTAATATGATTATTCCTCCAAGTAGTATTGTAGCTAAAGCCGGATCAGACTTTGATATTGATAAGCTTACTGTATTAATGCCTAGTATATTAAAGACTATAGACTCAGTAAAGCTTACTCCATTTATTGAAAGATCTACTAAAAAATTATCACAGCTTAAAACAGAAATAAAGGACTTAACCGATGGTATTGAAGAAGTTCAGAATATATTCTGGAATGGGTTGAATACAACTCAACAAAAACTATTACAATCCCTTCATAATGAGCGTAAAACAAAAATAAAAGCACTTAATGATAAGATAGCTAGTAGTAATATAGAAGAAGAAAAAGACCAGCTAGAAAATCAAAAGTTTGAAATAATATTAGAATATGCTCAAAAAGAAAAAGAAGTAGCTTCTAGAATCCCAAGTTTTAAATTAGCCTTAGAAACTAGAAATAAAAGTATTGAAGAGCTTACTAATAAGAAAATAGAGTTAGAAGAAGAACTAGCTTCTAAAGGAAATGAAGGTGCGCAGAATGAATTAATGAAAAGTATGATTGATATAATTTTAAGACCTGATAACTTTTCATCTTTAATATTACCTAATGGTACATACTTGATAAAATACTTAGCTACAGATGAAAAAAAAGGTTTAGCTGAAATTAAATCTGCTACTCCGACAAACATATTTGAATATAACTTTAATGAAGATGTCCGTATAGCTAATAGTATGGCTATGGGAGGATTAGGTATCGGAGCTATTCAAAATGCTGCTAATGCGGCGTTTAATAAAATAGGAATGTATGTTCAACCTATTACACAATATAGTAGGGGCCGACTCCAGTTTAATGAACATGTACATACTTTATTATTTTCACAATTTAATAAAAAACGGGTAAATGAACAAGTTAAAGTAGGGGAAGATAAAAATAGGAAAATCATACGAGAAATTAAACCTTTTGATGCTATATTATTATCTAGCCTAAATTCAGAAGATTTAGATATTCCTGAAGTATTATCTCAATTTATAAACGGTTGGGTAGACGTTGCTAAAGATGCTTGGGTTTATGATATCAACGCTACTAGAGATACAGCAACAGCTTTAACTTTTTTAATTAAAGCGGGTGTACCGCTTGAGGAAGCTGTTTATTTTATTAATCAACCTATTATATTAGAATACTTAGATTATAAAAATAAGTTTTCCGGACCTAATGCAAAATTATATGATGGTAAAGCTCCTAGTAAAAAGTTTTGGGAAAATAAAGATAGAGCTAGAGAAAAACTTATAAATAAGTATTCTTCTATGTTTAGAAATCAGACAAATGCTCAGTTTATGGACCCTCTTTATACCGAAGTAATAAATGATAATAAGAACAATAAAAATTTTACAGATAGTGCTATATTAAAGCAAAGGATAGAAGCTGAAAGAGCCAAAATAAAAAGAGATGGTAAAAGTTATGTTCCTGAATATAATCAAACTGATATTGATAGACTTATACATTTCTTTCATATAGAGGATATGTCAGACGGTATAAGTAAGTTTACAAACTTATTAAACTTTGATACTAAACGTCAAGTTAGCTTTTATGATGTATTAAAACTTAAATCTAAAATCGAAACTATTGAAGATAAGAAGTTTATACCAAGAGGTTTGTGGAATCAAGCTGTTAAGGATACAGTTCAAACTAAATATAATCCTACAGAATTAGCTTTAAATATGTTTGGTAAGACCTTGTTATCATTAAGAACTAATCCTGTATTGTTAGATTATATTACATCATTAATGAATGATGATATAATGTTAATTTCAGGGCAAGGAGATACAAATTATAAATATATTATTGAAAATACTAGATTTACTCCTGATGAATTTTATGAAAATTTTATTGATAAGTTAGTACCCTTTGTATTTCAAAATATACTTCAATCAGTTAATACTCAATATGATAGATCTGGTGAAACCAATTACTATAAGGGATATACAAAAGAAGAAAATGAAAAAAAGTTTCCTATTAAGGAAACTCGAAAAGTAAAATTAGGAGCTTTTGTAAAAGACGGCGTTATCTATATAGATAAAAAGATTCTAAACTTTGTTTACACTAATAAGCTATATACTAGCAAAAATATAGATAAATACAATGAACTAACTAAACTTCCAATAAAACTAGCTGGAGTTGAATCTGAATCAGTATTTAGTAACTATGATCAATTTGAAAAGTTTGTCATTGAAAGAGAAGTACTTAGAAGTATTTATAATACTCCGGAGTCTTATCAAAATGATTATGAATACAAAGAACTATTAAAAGATAAAAAAGATCCTATGGTAGCTTACGAGAACTTCTTAGTTCAAAGAGCTTTATTTAATACATATAACTATTATTATATGTTCCAGGGTCAAAATTCATACGCTAAAAGATTTGAGAATTTACCTGATTTATCTAGTGAAGACTATCCTATTTTAACACAATTAGTTTTGAAAGAAAGTGCCGGTATAAATAATCTGGCTTTTATTTCAACAATTAACACACCAGTTGAAAAAGATAATATAACTAATCAGCTATCAGACTTAGCTAACCCGGCTATTAAAAAAGTAGATGATCAATCTTTAAATGAGTATATAAGCAGATTCTTTTCTCAGTTTAGTATAATGGCTTATTTACAAGGTAATTATAGTACAAAAACAGATTTAACATTTACTGTAGCTAGAGATTCTAAGGTTATGAAATTACTTGAAGAACCTATTAAAGATTTAAATAAAACTTTAAATAACTCAGTATTAAATATTTATAAACAAAAATTTGTAGATCTAAATTATAGATCTAATCTAACCAGATACATAACTAAGAATTGGGAAATTACCGATTCGAATAGTTTGAGGGTAATGTTTAATAAAGAAAGACCACAACCGGTAGAAAGATTCGAGGCTATTGTTATTGATAACCCTGTAGGGGATAATATGTATGGAGAATTTAATTATGTAAAAGGTAATTTGAGTAAGGTAGGTAAAGACCTAACCGATTCTAGATTAAGTAAATATCAGATTATCGGCGGTACAACAGCTAATAATAAAACTAGAGTTCATATTCCTATCGACCAGTTAGATTATCAATTATTCCCCAATACAAAATATTCAGCTAAAACTGTATTGTTTGAGTTATGGTCCGATAAACAATATATAAAGTTAAATACTAAAGAAGATCTAGAATCTTTTAAAAACATGGTAGATAGTAAAATACAGGCTATAAAGGATTATATGGGTCTAGGTATTGTACCATTGTTTACTCCTATAGCTCAAGGATTTTCTAATGTAATACCATCTGTTACCCAAGCTCCTACTCAACCATCTACTAGTGTTAAACCTACAATAGATTTAAACAGAGAATGGAGAGGAGATTTAGAATCAAGACCTGTCTATACTCCAGATGGTGTAAATACTATGAGAACTACTTCTGCTAAACCTAATGAACATTTTGGTAATCCATTTAGTGAAGCTGGTTATAAAGGTACTATAAAAGTTGCTAGTATTGGAGAAGCTGTGACAAGTTATAAAAAATGGATTTTAGGAGAAATGCAAGATACTGATGGTATTTTTAAGGTTTTAACTAAAGTTGGAGATACAGTTACACTTACTTTTAAAGAAGAATTAAATGACATAAAAGTAAAAGTCACTAAATTTGAAGAAAGAGGAGAGAATTATTTTATAGAAGTACTTAACAATAAAGGAAAAACATATTCATATTTAGTTGATAGTGGAGGAGAATCTTTAAATAAAAAAATAAGTGTTGATTTTAAATATGGAGTTGATAAAAATATAGAAGCTCAAAGGCAATGGATTCTTTCTCAAATAAATCAAGGCAAATTAGATGGTGCTACATTACTTTATGCAGGTAAGTCAGCAGCAAGAGGTCAAGGTATGCACCCAACAGCTTTAGCTGAAGTGGTAGAACAATTGAGATCACCTAAAACTACTAGTCAATCAACTACTACTAAACCTTTCTTTACTCTAGCAAAAGCTAAAGAACAATTAAGCTTCAGAAAGAAGACATTAGAGTTTGTAGATAAAATACCTACTACAAAGGATTATATCATTGGAGCTTCTAACAGAGGTGGAAAGATTTTACTAAATGAAAAAGCTTTAAAAGAGAAGTATGACAATAAAGCTTGGAGTAAAAACATACCAGCTTTAGAAGATGGTAGTAGAATAACAGCACTTCCTGAGAATCAGTTTAGTTCTTTTGATGAATACTTTACTTTTGTTTTATTACATGAGTTTGCTCATGATGTAATTAAGATACAGCCAGGTGAAAAAATAGGAGACTATGAAAACAGAATTAACCAAGCTGCTTTAAAAGAATTAAAAGATAGTTATATTACTCCAACTACTACTCAACCTATTGTAACTACAGAAGTAAAAGTTGTTTCTGAACCATATGGTGTAGTTGTAGCTGAAACTAATCCTACAATTAATAAAACTCAAGAGTTTGTTAATCTTATCCGACCTCAGATTAAAGCACAAGCTTA
>Ga0209668_10000187_pt1 | contig 26335 bp, 71 predicted proteins | sample FrelakmetPLP11PL_FD_187150 | JGI IMG/M metagenome (GOLD analysis project Ga0209668, IMG submission 187150) | Freshwater lake sediment microbial communities from the University of Notre Dame, USA, for methane emissions studies - PLP11 PL (SPAdes)... | ecosystem: Environmental > Aquatic >...
CAACAGTGCGATAAGCTTAGACTTTTTCATGTGTGTTCCTTGTTGCTATGTGTTTATTATATACTCAAACTGAATTACGGTCAAACCATTCATCTACCGTGAGGACAGTGGGTTCATCGTAAACATCTTTACCGTTATCGTAATATGCATGATTTTGAGAAGACCATTTGTGCCCAGCAAACATGAAATTGCCGTAGTTGGCGCCTGTTTTATATGAATCCTTTGCAGCCTTTTCAAATTCCACAGCAAATGCTTCTGCGGATTCATACTCTACTGGAACTGTGTTGCGGCATGAATACGTATAACCATCACCCATCTGATATACAATGACTAATCGCATTTTGAATTCCCATTTGTAACTAATTTACAGACCCAACAGTTCACGTTCTTCTTCGGACAATTTTTTCAATGCTGCTTGCTTGACTTGATATTGACGTTCTGCCTCACGGGCTTCTTTTTCCTTCGACTCGACACGCCAAGTCAGATCGTTCAGCGACTCTTCGGAATTGGTGCTGTAGAACAGATTAAGCATGTATTTGTAGGTGTGACGATCAACACGATCATACAAGGTAAACGTAAGATCGGAGTTAGCCCGTAGTTCGTAGTTTGCATCCTGCGCCCGAGCCAGCATAGCCATCAAACGTTGCGGATAGGTTGCCTCTTGCTCTGCTTCAACCTGCTGCAACTCAACGGCGAAGCGGGCCAGACGTTCTGCTTTAGTTTCTCTTGCCATCTCAAACTCCTGTTTGTTGCTGTTTAAGTATCTATTATAGCACTATGTGAATTAATTGTCAAGCATTACCAAATTGTGACTTCGACATCAAAGCCACGATCTTTTACTGAATCCATCCACCAGTCAAGCTCTGCAATGTGATCGCAACCTTCGTTCACAATCTTAACACTGATTGGATCACCATCGCCAAAGATGTCGTCATCAGCGTATACATTCACTTGCTCATCTTTGGCTATGCTCAAGACCCAATCCTTGTATGCTTTAATGTAATCAGCAGATTTAACAATCTCATAAGACACGGTGGTGGGAGTCTGCCAAGCATTGAAATACTCAGTCTGAGACTCAATCTTGCCAGTACGGTTGACAGTTACTTCCCGCACAGCTTCAAAATGAATGTTCATGCTCATGTTATGCTCCTTATTGCTATGTATCTATTATAGCACTATGTGAATTAATTGTCAAAAGAAGTCTTCAAACTCGTCAGCAGACATACAGAGATACTCCATTTCAGTGTATCCATTACGATCCACACCATCGCCTATACCAACATAATTGCCATCACAGTCAAAGGCAGAATATCCATATCGGTCATAACCTTCGTCATCATAGTCGTCAAACATGGTCTTTTCATCATATGCCACGCCGCTGTCGGAAATTTCTTTTGACCACTCAGCAGGTACTTTGCCGTAACAGTTGTAGATAAACTCTTTGTCACGGGGAAGATTTGGAGAATATTTTCCTCGGCTCATGTTCGGCTCCTTGTTGCTGGTTAAGTATATATTATATACTCAAACTGAATTACGGTCAATCTTATTTGCGTTTTGCCTTGGAATTTTTAATTTCTTCTGCGCGACGGAATGCATTTAGATCGTCACGAGTTAACCAACCGTCATGCCATTTTGGCCCAGGACCGCCGCCCACAAGCCATCGTGTAGGATGCTTGAGTAATTCAGGTTTCAGCTTGTCAATTTTCCACATTGGGCGATTCGCAAGCCAATCAGCGTTTCGGGCATTTATTTCAGTGCTGTGTGTCATTTCACCTCCTTGATGCCGTGGTCGGTCTCTGCTCTCATTTACTCTCCTTGGTCATATCATCCTGTTGGGGATCGTATGTGCCAATGTTGCCTGTTGCACTTTTGATTTGAGTTTGATAGAAGGGTCTGTAGGTAATGTGAGTGGGTCCACCATCATTGCCCATTTCTAAATCATCCGGATCGCCACCATATAATTTACCACCAACATCAAAGGCATCGTAGTGAAAAATACCATCATAACCAAATGATTCCAACGCTGCTACAAATTCTGAACTGTCACCTATTGTAAACGTATCTATAGTACAATCCTCTAGTATATTTACAATACTACTGTCATCATCTCCTGCAAGTTCAGATATTTTTTCTGCTACTTCCACAAAGTCTTTCATTCGATAGAGACCATCACTTGCATCGATTTTATACCGTGCACCAGTGTTGTAAATTATGGTATCTAATTCTTGTAGAATTTCAATTATAGTACCAATATCGTATTTGGGGAATTTGCGAAATATTTCGTCTAGCGTAGCGTTTTCTCCTAGATCGCGTATGTCAAATGGTGTCTTTATAGCAAGATATACTGGGTGAACATTACTGCCAGCACCATACTCATGGGTAGCTAACTGTCTTGCGTATACACTGGCAACATGTGGATCAGCCGCAAAACTTGATGTTGCTCTCCCCCGTCTTAGACCAAAGCCAGTTGATTTAGGAACTCGTCTGGTACCACGAAACACCATCAGTGGACTACCGCTTGAGTCAACAACCTTACTGCCACGAAACCATGCTAAGAATGCTGGATTATACTGTCGCTGTGCCGCTTCCACAATGTTGATAAGTTTGCGTATATCGTTGGACATACGGTATTTATGTTCAACTGGCAACGTATGCCTCAGCTGTTGGGGATGTTGGAAAAACACGCCAGCTGTGCCGCAATAAGATCCGTTGGCTCTTGTTATTGAGCATATTCAGCAGATTTTTTGTAAAGTTCTTGAATTCGTTCGTTCATAGTCTACGCCAAATGTGTGTACAATCTGGACACTGCCATTGTTGCGTCCTATCTGTTTCCATATCGTAAATGCCAATCTGTCGGCCCCACTGCCCCCGCTCTCGTGTGGCACCATACATTGCCGCAATACGATCAGCTTCAGCTTCACTGCCAGAATCTTTGTAAAAGTGTTCCCAAATGCTGCCACCATCAAGATCGGCATTGCAGTTAGGGCAATATCCATTTTCGTTCATTCTTCAACTCCGATTTTATCTGAGGGAATCTGGTTATAGGGCATATTGTGTTTGCGGCTTTCTTCTATGATATGAGCCAAGTCATCTTCAAATTTTGTATATCCAGGATTAGATCGTAGTCGTTGCCAGAATGGACTATTAGTGTCATCACTGAACACTTCCTTGATACTGGTTTTATATGCCTTCATTTTTCAACTCCGAAATGATCTAAAACTGTTTGCCCACAATCATTGATAACTGCTTCTTCAATCTGACTGCGATAATCTTTATAATAACACGGAACACTCAGCACTACATTACTACACTTCTTGATAATCAACTCAGCGAACTTTTCTGGATCAAAGTTTTTGTAGACATTGATTTCTTGAAATGTATGAGTTCCATTTCCGTCAATATTTGTTGGTTTAGAGTCCAGTCTATATAACATACCAGCCTGTGTCATAAGTTCTTTAATTCGTTCGTTCATTCTTTAACTCCAGTCTGATTATTCAGCACCCAAGTCAGTCTGTCAATAACGTCCTTCAAATCATCTTTGACAATAACTGCACCAACTTTAAGACGGCGTGCATAACTCATATCTGCTACACGTATTGCCCAATCCATGTATAATTGTGTAAATCTATCTTTCATTTTTTAGTTCTAGCAACATTTTTTTAAAATCTGCCATATATGCTAATTGGATATTATGTAGATACATGTATAGCTTGGTATCGTTACTCCACTCTTCTATCGCATAGACTAATGCAGAATCAACATGCGGCTCTAATTTTAGTACGTATTCTTCTAATGTCATTCTTTAACTCCAAAATGGTGATCAATCAATGCTCTCACATACCATGTACTCAGCCCAATATGTCCCCAGCCTGGTCCACGCTCGTGGGGAACATAAACCTTGTCGCACTTATCATGTTCAGCCTCTGCTAGAAGTTTTTTAAGTTCTTCAATGCCAAATCCCTTAAAGAAATTAAAAGATGATTGAGTTGAAAAATAATGGTATTCATGTTTAAAGTCAGTGGTTGGATAGCCCTTATCGTAGGGAATTTTTATGCCGTCAAATGCGCCCATTATTCTTCAACTCCGAAATGTGTAAACAATAATTCACAGTGGTGTGTTGCTCCATTATCTTCGTACATAACACTGACACATTCTTTGACAATCAACTCGGCGAACTTTTCGTATAGTTTGCTCTCAAAATTCTTATACTCCATAATCATAAGGAGTTGCGTTTCTTCCACAGCCTGTTCAGCAAGTTTTCGAATTCGGTCGTTCATTCTTCAACTCCGAAATGTTGTTTAACCACGCTACTAAAAGTTGACTCAAGTTCATAATTACGCAAAGTTACTTGAATACATTCTCTGACAATCAACTCGGCGAACTTTTCGATGGCTTCGTCGCCCACAAGAGCATGCCCCATATAGTCATCATAGATACCAGTATAATGTGGGTCAGCCTGTTCAGCAAGTTCTTTAATTCGTTCGTTCATTCTTCAACTCCGAAAAAATGTTCTCTAATCGCTACGTAACTATCAACACCACACTGAACATAACCATCCCAATGTGTGTCCTTCATCATTTCTTTATCTTCTAACACAGGCTTATACTGTTCTTCAACCTGACGCATACATTCTTTCACAATCAACTCGGCGAACTTTTCATTATAATCTTCAGCAAACACCTCGTGATAATCTTCCCAATTTGGGTAACCTGCTTCTAGCCATTGTTGATTAGCGTATGCTTCAGCTTGACTGACGAGCTGTTTAATTCGTTCGTTCATTAAATGCCTTTCTACAATCAATCAATAAGTCTCGCACTTTTTGGTGCTCCATGAGTTCAGGATTAAACAAGCCACCTACTGACAAGTATTCCGTAATTCTATCTACAAGTTGTTTGGTTGGATTCATTCTTGTCCTGATAGTGTCGGCAAGGTCTGCTGGATGCGTTGATTTGTCAGCCTCTGCACATATCTTTGCACATGCCTCGTTTTCTGCTGTTGCTACAAGGTTGGCAAAACCCTCTAGACTACGCCAGTCATACTTATCCCAAGTGCCGTTCCAATCAAGGTCAACTGCTTTTGCCATGCGTACAATATCATTTTTGGTCATCGCAACTCCGGTTCTTTTTCATAGCATGGTTTACACACTGCATCTGATCGTGGTCCCATACAGTGATAGATAACACCAGCACAATACTTACACAAGATAAATGCGTGAGTCACTATACTGCCTTTTGCCGGCGCATACATGTGATAGTAACCTTCTTCACGCTCTGTGTAGCCAATGTGTTCACGTTCGTTCATTCGTTAAACTCCTTAAGTTCAAACACATAATGACCACCACGACGAGAGCTTACCCAATTCAGATGCCACATCATATCACACTTTTGCATTGAACTGATAATGCTTTCATTGCCACTCCATCCAGCAGTTGAAATATCATACTGATAGACTTTCTCATCTTTGCGATACTCATGATCAGCCTCACCTTCCCCCCAGCCCCATGATGGCATGTACCAAATGCTTTTGATAAAGTCGAACCAACCTTTGGCATCGCTCCAGTGCCAGGTTTCAACAATATCAAGTGCAGCATCAGTGGGATACCCGTCCTCATCTATTAGGTCTTGCTCCATTAGTTTAGCAATGAGTGCCTTACTGTCTGCAATATCCTGCAACATCTTGGTATGAATTTCTTTAATATACGCTTCGTGTTCTTCCTTAGTTCTTTTCACTGTGTCACTCCAAAGTGTTTCTTTGCTGCATTCCACCCATACTGAAATGCTTCCCATTCTAGTTCATCATAGCCACATGCACCCGATAGCGAAATATTGCGACCATCTGAGGTATCTTTGAGATATAGATCAAACATATCTGACTGTTCTTGGGTGTCCCAATCTTCTTTCATTCGTTCGTTCATGTTATTTCCAGAATTTGTACCAAGGCTTCCTAATAGATACAGGTTTTCCCTCAAAGTAGAGTGCATCAGGACCACATTTTTCTTCACGCATGCCGGCATACTGCAAGGGTTTACTCCGTGTCACGTGTGCAAATTTAGCATTAATGGAGCCATCAATTACAGAATACCCATTTTGGGGTGCATGGCACCAATCTGCCCTGTACCCCTTCGAAAAATACTTACAGTCTTTACATAATTTCATTCTTTAGCTCCAAACTTTTCTTGCAGCCGTTTGAACTCAGCAGCATCACGCTGTTCTTCAAACTTTGCGTAGTTTTCTTCACGAGCAATGCGCCGTGCCAGTTCTTCGTCAGTTTCTGGTTCATCTTTGCAAACATACAAAGTCTCTCGATCAGAGTCACTATACGGTTCACACTTGCCCATGATCTGTGCGTCATTGCCATACTTCTCGATCAGCATCTTGACTTTGTTCAATACATCTTCTAGCGTATTCCATTCAAAATGAATCGAAGTCTTTTCTTTAGAGACCATCTTGCGTTCGTAATTTACTTTCATTTATTCCACATCCATTTCTTGGTAATTGCGATACTCAGATTCGGTATCTTCAAATTCTTCTTTCCAAATCAATGCTTTGACTTCATTATCAAACACTTTCATCGCCGACTTGAATTCGTCACAATAGTTGAAATAGCACTGATATCCGATCCAGACTTTCATTCTTCAACTCCGAAATGTGCTTTAACTCTAGTCATAGCAGCAATTTTAGCAGTTTTATATGCCCCAGATGCAGAACAGTCTGTGTCAGGAATAGCCTCAGCAATTTGAGCAGTACATTCCCGAACAATCAACTCGGCAAACCTTTCTGCACTAAAGCACATTGTCTCATAAGGCATGTTGTTAGATGGATCAATTGTGGTATCTGGCACATGAGCCTGTTTATAAAGTTCCAACATTCGTTCGTTCATCACATGCTCTCCAATGCCTTCTTTAGTTCAATGAGTTCTTTAGCCAGTTTGTCATAGTCGCTCTTCCGAACAAACTTAATATACTTTGCAGTTCCTACACTGGTCATAGCAGGGACCCAAAATGCCCAAGTTTTTGGTTTCATTCCGCAACTCCGAAATGTTCTTTGATCTGATTTGCCGCCCAACGAACACCTTTGTCCCATTCGTCATTGCTACCATTATCGGCACACTGGTCAATACATTCCTGAACAATCAACTCGGCGAACTTTTGATCTAAGAGTTTTCTATATTCTTCTATGTCAATACCATTATCAATGCTATCAACATAGTCTGCGGCTTGTTGTTTAAGTTCTTTAATTCGTTCGTTCATTTTAAGCTCCCAAGAAATGGGAATCACGCAACCTTGGTATTGAACAGTTTGCGAAATTCCGTCTATATTGTGTATCATTCTTCAACTCCGAACCGTTCTAGTATATGCATATCAATAGCATAGGTTGGCATCATTTTTATTTCACAATATTCTTCGTGTTCAACAGCAATTTTAGCACACTCCCGAATAATCAACTCGGCAAATTTTTCCATAACTAAATCAGTCCCGTATGCTAGTCTGTCTGGATATCCAGCCTGACGACCAAGTTCTTTAATTCGTTCGTTCATTATTCGTCTTCCAACAGATTTAATTTTTCTGCCATTTCAACGCACATACGTCTAATTCCCAACACTCGGTCACGGTGACTTAGAATTTCTTCCGTCTCGTTCAGAATGTCTTCGGCAATACGCCAAGCACCCTGTGTAAAATCAATCTCGCCACGACCAGCCTTGACCCCAATACAAACCGCCTGAGCCAGTAAGTCTTTTAACGAAATCTTGCCGTCAATCATACGATCTTCAATCATTCTTCAACTCCATATTCTGCTTTCAAATCATCCATAGCTTTACGCATACGTTCTTTCACTGGAAGATATTGCACAGGATGAATAGGAATATAGGACCACCCCATACCACCCCATATTTTACTACCTTCTAGCAATTTGTCAATGTCAGCAAGTAGTTGGAATCTAGGATCAGCCCAGAGTTTCTTAACATGTTCGTTCATTATTGATATCCTTAAAATACAGAAACTGGTGGGATCTTTGAGCTACCACAGCCACAGTTTCTCTTGAGAATATGTTGATACTTTTCTGGGTTATCTTTCATATCCTGAAGACGCTGATAGAATCGTTCTTCAATCTCTTGATCGATGCAAGAAGTATTGAAGAAGTTGCGAATCTTTTCTAATAGTGTTTTCATTCTTCAACTCCGAAATGTTCTAAAATTCCACCAGGTCCATCATATGCCAAAGAGGCACACTCTCTGACAATCAACTCGGCGAACTTTTCCAAGGTATCTGTGGACATATGAGATACCGTAAGTTTGAATAAGTCTGGGGATCGCATACCCGCCTGTTTGGCAAGTTTAAGAATTTGTTTGTTCATCATCTACTCCAGTTTTGTTGCGAATGTAAATATTATAGCATCCACTGGATTATCAGTCAACCGAAAAATTATGAACTAGTACGCGGATTATTCTGCTGAATTGAATACTCAGCCACTGTTATTATCATCAATTGATGTTTGGTCTGGCAGATTTTCTTCAACAATTACACCGCCCAAACAAGACTGATAGCATTCAGCAACTGCTCTGACGTAAAATTTTATCATAGCACCATTGGTAGTGGTAAGTTTATAGACGGTCATGCCGCAAATACCTGATATTCTTCATAGGTAAGGAACAGATCAGTCTGGGGATTTATATATTCACCTTGGCTGGGAGAGTAATATAAGACCCGATTGCCATCATAAAAAAACGGACCTTCTAGACCTTCACGTGCCTCATAACAAGCACGAAATTCCTGAGATACGTTGATAATTTTGTAACCCATTTTCTGTCCACCTACGAAGATATTTATTGTGAATTTAGATTATACGATTCATCTGAATGAACGTCAAGCATGTTTAGCATGCATTCACATGATCATTGATCACACCTTCTTGTGAGATAGACCTAATACGAACTCGCGCGTTAACTGCATGTTCAGCTTCTTCAAAAGTTTCAAAATCTTTGGTTACAGAAAACTGTCCGTCACATACGTACCGACTAATATACTCCCAGGTGTGACCATACCATCGCTTTACCCGAAAACGAACCTGATACATGACCTTGTTGTTACCGTCCACTTCTTTGATAATCTGATATCGCATGTTAATATTCCTCAAACATCTTCTTTTCTAGTTCATGCAACTTGACTCGTGCAGCTTCAATGTTCCTATCGTACAAGTCACGCTCGATCATCCGAAAGTCTTGCCTGAATTCACCGAAGATTGCTTCGATCACTTGTCGCTTTGTGCGCTCGATTGCATGCGACAGTGCATTGTCTGACTTCATCTTGTCTAATTCAGAAACAAAACATTCAGAGCCTATGGTAACTCCAATTCTGTATTGTGTCTCTAGTTGAGCGGGATCAGTTCGGATATCCTCACGGACACTGAACACATCTTGCAGTAGTGGACTCAATACGTTAATCATACGTACTCTGTCCATCTTTGTTGCTGTGATTGCTTTTACTACTTGACTCATTTTGATGCGTAATCCATTAGATAATTGTAAACTTTTTCTGGCTCTGTCTTCCAGACTTCTTCAGGCGTCTGCATGTCAAACGCTTTGTTTTGACCTGACCACCATCGCGGGGCTGCATCTTTACCAATCATCGCAATTAGTAGAGCATGACATCTTCCGAGCATAAGTTGCTCATTCATTAGATTTCTCCATCAAAGTTTGCAGTGCTTTTGCTGCTTCTTCTAGCAAGTCTGCGATTCGATCTGGCTTGCCTTCCTGTACACTCTTGCGGCTTTGAATCTGTCTGCGAATCTCAGCCCGCTTGAGGAGTCGATAGATTAGATCCTCTCCCATCACCATTCTTTAGTTCCTCGAACAGGAATTCTAACTATAGCGTCACGCCCATTCATTTCACTCTCGAACTGAATGTCGATAGTATACCCAATGCCACTTGAATTATCCTTAATCAAATCAAATGCAGATATTTTATTTTCAAGAACAATCTCTCGAATGGCTGCCAAGTCCAATGTGCTTAGTCGCATAATAGTATTCATTCTTTTACTCCAAAATGTTGTTCAATCTGATAAGCAATGTGATTACCTTCATCTGAATCACCGTACTCGTCTACAATAGCAATACATTGCTGAACAATCAACTGGGCGAACTTTTCCAAGTCAATATTGTATTCTGAATAACGATGGTAGCATTGTTCAGCAAGTTGTTTAATTCGTTCATTCATTTTAAGCTCCCAAGAAATGGGAATCACGCAACCTTGGTATTGAACAGTTTGCGAAATTCCGTCTATATTGTGTATCATTCTTCAACTCCGAAATGTTTCTTCAACACATCACCGATAATGTCAACACCATAATCATCTACGTGTACGTCTATACACTCCCGAACAATCAACTCGGCGAACCGTTCTAGATATTTGTTATGGGCAGCAACATACTGTGTTATCTCAGACTGTTCTGCAAGTTCTTTAAGTCGTTCGTTCATTCTTTAACTCCGAAATATGTTTTAACTTTTTCACATAATCTCTGGACACGTTCTGCTGCTTGTTTGTCTTTGTTACCAACACAATCTAAATATTCTAGTATCAAAATGTCATCAAATTTCTTAACAAGCAACTCGGCGAAATCTAGATAATTGTCAGGAAATTTATAACCTCTACCCATGTCTTCGGCTAGTCCAGACTTGACAGCAAGGTCATTGATAATTCGTTCGTTCATAGTCCTTGTGCCTTTCTGTTAGGACATGCTTCGCATGGTTGATATAACTGTGTCATTGCACATTCAGCACAACTCATCCAAAAAGTTCTCATTCTTCAACTCCGAAGTGTTGTTCAATTTGATAAGCAATGTGATTACCTTCATCTGAATCACCATACTTGTCTACAATAGCAATGCATTGCTGAACAATCAACTCGGAAAACTTTTCAATCCTAGTATCAAATTTTGAGTGATGACTGTCCCAGCCAGCCTGTTCAGCAAGTAGTTTAATTCGTTCGTTCATTCTTCAACTCCAAGCCAATCTAAACTTACCAAAAATAATTTCATAAATTTTCATACCATCAATTGTAGTAGTGCCAAGCCTGAATAAATGATTTACTTGCTCACCTTTGTGACTTTTAGTAAACCACAATCCACTTTTTGAATATTCAAATTTTGTCATTATTCAACTCCGAAATGTTCTTTGATCGCTAAAGCAATATTAGTACCGAATAGACAGTTTCCTGGTTTATTCATACGACCAGCATGGGCACTTTCATCAAACGCAATGCGTACACATTCTTTAACAATCAACTCGGCGAACTTTTCTTGGAAGTCGCTAGGTACATGAGTACTAATCCGCCATCCGCCATTTTCAGATGAGAATATCATAGCCTGTTTAGCAAGTTCTAGAATTCGTTCGTTCATTCTTCACCCACCTGTTCTTCGTAAACTTGAGTTGGAGCGTAGGGAAACGTCACGGGAACTCGAGAACCACGACTAGTGAAGTATGTTTTGTAAGGTTTACCGTCATCGATATCGGGCGAAGAATACCACTCCCAAAAGATTTTGCCTTCACTATCATATGCACCGGCATCATCTTTGAATACACGACCCAATCGTTTGTTTTGATAGAGTGTGCCGTTGTTACTGCCGGACACCTCTTTTGCAATCTCCATCCACTCAGAGTCTTCGCCAGTCAGAAAAGTCAGTGGTTCATACTTCAACAACTTTGACAGCAAGTTGACAGCATAGTTTGCACTGAATCCACTATGTCCTTCTTTAGAGAATTCATGGATCATATGCAAAATGTGTTTACGCATTGCACCATTCATCTCATCACCGTCGTCAACTAGACCTATGATGTCTAATTCAGACTCTGCGAATTTCATCATATTACTCATTGTATTTTCCTTTTTCAATTTCATCAGATGTACTTTCAGTTGCCCAGTGTACTACAACCCAATCATCAATGCAATCTTTTTCCGACCAAGTCTTATCATATTCTTCTTGACCGTATTTCTCAATCATCTTTCCGCGCCAATGTGGGTAATACTGTTTGATAATGTCGTTGTCCGAAAGTGTTTCGTACACGACTTCTCCTTTGTCGCCGGGATAACAAATAGTCCAATACTGCATGAATTATTCCTCGGTCCAGGGATTTGCCTGATTAGGATTATGAACTTCAGTATTATTGTTGATAGCATCTGAATCACTTTGATCAATGACATAAGACAGCAACATGGCCAGAATGATAATCATCAAAAAAATCCAACAGCAAGTGCAACTAGAATTAGCATAAAATGCCCCGTGTTAATTATAAACTATCAATTTTCATCGTGTGATCCCAAAATGTTCAACAACCACATCGTACATACAACGGAATTCGCTGTCATTATTTTCAGCTTGATTAGCCACTCTGGCACATTCTTTGATCAGATACTCAGAATATATTTTGATAAAAAGATCCTGATCGTAGTTTCCTAGGTCAGGGTGTGCTACTGCCTGCTGAGCCAGCATTTTAATTACGTTATTCATGATGTCACTGTGGTTTGATGCGTTGTAGTAAATACAGATTTTCCGCAGTCTCTGATGGACTTGACCAGTACTTGTGGATCAGTCTGGCTTATTTCCAATAATTCAGACAAGCATAGTTCAGAATCAAATAACCAGATTTCGGGACATCTTTGTTGATTGTATATGGCTCTGAGAATGAGTTTATTTCCGGGAAATTTATTCTCAGATTCACGGCCCTGCAGAGTACTCCAAGTAATATCCTTTTCAAACTCAGTGCAATCATAGATAGTCTCAAATCCCAGAGAATCAAAGTATGCCAGGTATGTGTGTGGTATACTCATGGTATTTTAACTGCCGTTATCCTGCTCTCTACGTTTGCGTCGTGCTTCTGCAAGAATGAATACTTTTTCGTTGTCATTGACCCAGTCATCTGGAATAGGCACACCATTGATTGCATGATTTTCTTCACTGTCGTAGGCCCAACCAAGGCCGCGCAGCATCTTGTGTTTGACCAGCAGATTGGGTACACGGAAATCTTCCAAATCCTGGAATCCTATCATGACCCCAATCTCACACACTGCACCACTGCGACAGACGCCAGCATGGCAGTGTACTATCACATTCATGTCCTGGGCCAGTGCATGTTGCAACAGCTTGACTAATTTAGTAGCCTGATCCTGCGTGATGGCAACTTCACTGACGTCAACGAACTCCCCACTGCCAAAGTTGGTTATACCATCTTCTTCAATATCAAGAAAATCAAACTGATGTATTTCCTTGAAATGGGCATATTGTGGGGTTGGGTGGTCTCCGGGCGGATCGGAAATCTGAATTAGCATGGAGTTTGCCCCGGGGTCTCGATGCGAGCCACGAGAGACTTCACTCCGTGATAAATTTTGAATCCAGGGCATGCATGGTCTCCGTTATTTTTAAATCAATTTTCCCAGTAGTAGCCTTCCCAGCAATCCTGTGTGCACTTACGGGAAATACGCTTGACCTCAGCCTGGACCAGGCGATAGAACTGGTCCCGTGTGAGCCGTCCGTGACGCATGGAAACCAGAGTTTTGGCAGCGTCGGTCACACTTCCAAAGTAGATACCCTCTGCTCGCACAGGCTTGCGATACAGTCGTTTTCCAGTATCATGCAGCACAGCTGATTCAATTTCCTTGCGATCCACAGTGCCAGCGTGGGCACCAAGCAACAGGGAAATACGATTGGCGCTGCTGGCCAGAGGGAATACGGTATTTGCTACTTTCATTTACTACTCCTAGTTGGTTGAGATTAAATTATAACGGTGAAAGATATTTTGTCAACTAATATTCACTAATTCACTAATTATTTGCAAGGAACGCCGTGACCTTGTGCATCCATTACTTGCACAGGGGATCCACGTGTTCCCTTGATGAACTTGAATCCGCCCATGCAGCGCTCTTCGGTCCAACCTGTGGCCCACGTCCATGAAGTGTCACCGCTGCCGACCAGGAACCCAAGTCGTAGTAGGATTCCCAATACTACCACCACGATCATGATTTCGATAAGTGTAAAACCTTTTTGCATGATAACCCTTAATATTGATTGTAAATGCACATATATTCGACATTGGGGACAACACCAACTGGACGATACAATTGTTGCTCACCGTCCCACTGATCTTGATCGAACAGCACATCATGCTCAGTGACAACAGTGAAGCGAACTTCCTTGCCAGTGTGATGACTCTTGACAAAGAACTCGCGAGGCATGCCCATATATTCGCTGGCCAATGTAAGCGCACGACGAGCTTTGTTGTATTCGCACAGTGCAAGACACACTGTAGGGATCTTAGTTGCCTCGTCAGTGAGTTGGCGATAACGTGCTGCTTCGTAGCGGCGATCTGTTGCTGTACGGTACATGTGTCTACTCCTTTGTTACGCTATGACTGTATTATAACGCAAGAAAGCTCAATAGTCAACTATTTTTCTTGATCAGTTCAATCAAAGCTATGGCAATGTCATGATCTCCACGATCCAGTGCATCATGGGCAGCAAGCTCAACAAAGTCGCGATCGTCTGCTGCCATATACCATTTCCCGTCTTGCCGCAGACAGTATGCGTACTCTTCACGGGGATGGCTCAGACAGTACATTTCAAAGTTCCAGTAGGTGTTGACCTGCAACTTCTCGCCGCGATCCCGTGTGTAGAACAAGCATTGATTGCCGTACTGCTCGTTGAACTCCAGGTACTCTGCACTGGCGTACTTACCAGGATTGGCAAACGGGCGCTGTACACCAATTTCAGGCTTGAGAACACTGATGCCACCGTGTGCGATCAGCGCGAGTGCTAGGTCCGGATCTGTGTAGTGTTCCAGCAGGATCTTGCCGTTGTTGGAAGGATAACCGTCAAAGTGGCAGTAGACCTGATGAACTGCACCGTCTGCGAGTTCAACTGCGATTGTGCTGCGTGTTGCCATTACCTACTCCTAGTGTGTTGTTGAGCTTGTATTATACTCTCAAATCGAGGCAAAGTCGACCTTGGTTTCACGAAAGCTTTCAAAAAGATAGCCTTCTTCCATGGCCAAGATCAACATATCCCCATTGCCAATAGCACGTTCGCCGTGGCAGTTGTTCATGATGTACTCAGCATACTCGTCGTCAAACTCATAACGATCCCAGCGCTGATCAAATTCTGCTTCGGTCATTTCACTTCCTCCCGTGTTACCCGCATACATTTGTCATTGACCCATTCCATCTTCACAGATTGGCAGGCACGGTCGCTACCCACCTGACTACCAATGTTAAACGAAGCCCAACACAAAATTACCGCAGTACCCACGAGAAAAACGAGTTCTCCTACATCTCTATTATCCATAACTTACTCCGTTGTTGCTGTAACTGTATTATACGATCAAACGGCAGCCTTGTCAACTGCAAAGTAGTGATAGGGCAAGCCAATTAGATAGCACAGGTACTCATCGTCACCGTTGGAATCTTCAGCTTCGTGGATCCAGCGGAGTGCCATTGCACGATCCTTAGCACCAATCTCCATCAGCGACTTTACCCGCTCCTCGAACTTGTAAGCAGCAGTCTCCTCGTCAGCCCGACGCTGACTTGTGTTGACGATGATCACATGATGCAGAGCCTCAAACGCTTGGCTGAAGTCGGCTTCATCCCACCCAGAAGTGTCGATGCCGCGTGGACGAATGCCGTAAGCATCCTTGTACATGTCCCAGTAGATTGACTGGAGTTCTTCTTGGCGGGTAAGTTCTTGCATTTGGTTTCCTTGTTTCTTAATCACTGAGGTAGTGGTGCGTGTTGCAAGCATTTCTCATCTCCAAGTTAATTACGATGCAGTAATTATACTGCTATCCGGAATTTTGGTCAACTGGAGATCAATGTAACGTGCGTGTTTCTAAATCCTGAATGCCAAAAAAGTTTAAGAGCTGTAGTACATTACCGTGTATATCAGAAGTTTCCAGGGTGTTTGAAAGTATGAGCAATTTCAACTGACCATGTTTGTCGACGACAAAAATATAGTCACTGGCATCCAGATTACTGGATAAATCTTCAGTTGTAATCACATCGGTAATGCCTGACATAACGTATTACTCCACTATTACTTTATTTAAACATAATAAAGGCCATGGCCATGGTCTGTCCAATAAATCCCACTCCAATGGTCACAATATTAAGCTGATCCTTGAGCAGTATGGCCCGAGCAAACAACAGAGACAGTGCAATATAGATAAACATCACAATGTCTAGACTGGGCGGCTTGTCGCTGAGTCCAGTAATCAGAGCCAAAATGCTGGGCACTGTGGACAGATGCAGGGTCACCGCGGTCAACCAGCCCAGGGTATCTGCTGTGAGTTTTTTCAAGTGATCAATAAAAAACTTACGAACCAACACATAGAAACGGAGAATTTGAGTATTCATGATTAACCTTTATAAAAAATGTGACGACCAATTTGGACAATTTTTTCCTTGCGCCAGCCCGGATTAACATAGTCGGCGTGATAGTAGATGGCGTTGCTCAGGCTGGGTAATCTAAAATGTTCCAGCAAAACTTTTTTCGCAACTTCTTCACTTTCAGCATAGAGCTTGGGGTGTATGGGACGAATTTTGACAGCAGCGTCACAGACCCAGCTAAACTGGCAGATCACTTTTTCATAGAACACATTCTTTTGATATACCACACCACAGACACCGTTGCCAAACATGCCAGCCTCGACTCGGTTCAGAGTTACCTGTGCCACTGCAACCTTGCCCTCAAAGGGCTCCGAAGCGGCTTCCCAGTAGATGTTGCGTGACAGACACTCTAACTGCCGTGTACGTTCAGCGGCGGTGGCTATGACTGGCCCACGCGCAGTGTTTTCCAACTGCAACCGTTGCAGTTTATCTTTGGTGACATTAGTTATCAAAAATGCCGCCAGGACCGCGCAGGTCAGTATCATTACACTTTGAATTGATCTAATCAGCGCTCGATAATATCGATTGGACATAGATTGTATCATAAGTTTTTTCCTTTTTAAAAAAATGGCACCAGTGGCCGTTGCTCTCCAACGGCATTGTACGCTGAATGCTAATTTAACGCAATACTATTATAGTAGCCCAGTGATTCTGGATCCAGCATTGGCCAAGATCTGATTGTTCTTGGCCAGGGCCAGCACTGTTCTTGCTACTTCACCTGCGGTGTTTGGCTGACTGATGCCATAGAGCATATAGTCTGTGCCCACATCCTGCGGATCTTCTGCATAGTACTGCATACTGGAAACAAAATTCCAGTATTGCGAATTATCACTGTAGGTGTCTATGCTTATGTTGGCCTTGGTCCAATTTTTATTTTCCCAATATAAGTTTTGACAACACCAGAGATAATTTGAATTAATCTGCTCCACGATCGCTGGCATCTCCCCAGAAGTATCGTTGGCAATGATATTTACCAGATTTAGATACTGTGTTTTTTTCTCTTGGAGTTTTACCTCCCAGTAATCCTGACCATTCACTGGCACAAATGCGTTTGCTGTGTTTATTTCACTCTGCGACAGTGGATGCCTACCACGGAATCTGCTGATCTCACTCAGCACATCCCTTAGCTGAATTCCATAATCAGTGGCATACAAACGCGCAATGGCTCGATTCACTGATCGAACTCCCTCGATTATATAACCACTGGCCATGCCTATCACATTGATCAAACTCACTGGCCCCTGATCCTTGCCCAGTGGCAATTGCGATCGCAGATCATCGATGATGGACTGACTGATCAGCGTGGTCGTATTTCCAGACAATGCTTCCACATTAGCAGTCACCGATGCTTCTACGTTTTCAATGAGTTCAGCCAGAGCCTGCCCGGTGGTAAATATAGCGTTGATCATCTTGGGATAGATGTCTCGTCCAAATGATTCAAAACTGCGGAAATTTCCATCAATGGGCAACTGTCCCGAACACAGATACATATCAGTGTAGTCGTAGGCGGAACCAATATTTTTAACATTGGTGTGCAATACCTCCTGAATGACTGCAAGACTATTTCTATTGTTTACATTTTTAAGAATTTCTGAGATCACCGGAGTGTAGATGGGGTCGTATATGTTCTCATCAGTGATACCAGCAGCTCGCACAGCCACAGTTATCTTGGCTGTTGCGCCAAGGTTGTTATCCAACAATGACTTAAGAACAGCATTGGGGGTGCCAAACATACCCGATGGGATGGTCTGGACCAGGACCCCAATATTACGCAGCGCACTGGTCAAACATATACCTGGTTTATATTTGTCAAATCCCTGTGTAATTAGATCAGAAAAACTGGATGCACCATAATATCCAAGTGTGGTATTTTCTGCCTTTTTCAATGCCGACAGGTAGGCATTGGAGGTGGTGACCCAGCCCAGTGCTTGGTTAAATGAATTTAAAAAGAATTTGTTATCCCAGAGTGTGACATTAGCACTGGTACCGCTCAATCGCTGCAACTGTAAATCCACATAGTAAATAAAATTACCCTGAAGATCGGTAAACGTGTCAGGCATGACCCCGGTCAGGGCAGGTATTGCGGTATTTGCACCAAATGTGCACTTGGTGGGATCACGGTAATATGTTCTAAAATAGCCTTCGCAGAAAGGTACAATTGCAACCAGGACAGTCCCTGGATCACTCAGATATTCCTCTAGAGATATAATATCCCCCACATTTCGATAGTTCCCACCAGCAGGACCAGCAGTCATTATGCGAACACGATAACTACCGTTGGACAACGACATGGCCACCATGTTGCCCAGTGAGCTCAGTGATCCAGAATAAACTCCACTATTTGGTGCAAATTGGTTGCCTGGATAGTAAGACGTTGGCTCCACTGAACTTAGACTGCTTGATCCCCAGCCATAACCATTAGGGACGCTGCGATCGTAGTAGGAATTAAAAAAATCAGTGCCAGGCCCCCGGTAACCACCGGCCAAGGACCCCAGCTGGCCCGCTAACCCAGCGAAGGCACCAGATATAGCATCAGATATAGATCCAACCAAATCTCCCAACGGTGAATTACCTGGTGGGCCTGATCCCGGGCCAGTACTCTCACTGCCGCTGTCAATGGAGCAGAATTTGGAGTTTAAAAAATGTTCATGGCCAATGCGCCGGGTATCCAGTCGCAAGCTGGACGTAACTGTGGGCTCGTTGAAAAAGTTTGAATTTATCATGCGGACATCATGCCACTGGTATCAGCTGGGTCCGGAGTTGTATCTGGGCTATTGCTTGGGTCATTATAGCAACCAGATAATGATTTTGAACAAGGGCCATCTCTGCCATCAAATCCCAGCCCATCGCGGCCACCGCCACCATAGGCTATGGATCCACTCATCACAGGGGGCCCATAATATGCATAAGTCCCCTTGGCCAGGGTAATGGCATCAAACACAGTGGTCAGAGTGCCTATGGCCACTGTTTCCGTGCGATCTACGTCGTCCCCGCAATCCACAGCATCTCTGATGATATAGACCTGTTCCCCATTTAAAATAAATGCATCGCCCTGAGCGGCAGAAATATTCCTTACTAGATTGGGAGTGCCGGGTATGCCAGTCAGTGGATCAAATTCCAGAGGGCTCAGTGGCTCGCTACTGGCAAACTCCTTCATTGCTGTTAGAAATTCCGAATTAACACCAAACGGTGACGGATTACCTTTTATCATGTAATCAATTAGAGTTAATTGCAGCGGGCTGAGACCGCTGAGAGTTTCATTGGGTATGTTGCCTTTATACGAATTTGGAATTGACATGGTTAATCCCTTTTACCAAAAAACACATTAAAACTAGATGTTGCAACTTTGTGTCCACATTTTCCCACCCCAGAACGTGTGATGGGAATTTGCCCGTTGACTATCACACCATAGGGATTATCAAAAGTGGGTCCACCGCAATGTGTGGGCGGACATTTTTTAGCGCCGCAGCAGGGATGTGCAGTATATCGAACACCAGATAGCGCCACCTTGCGCCCATTTACAAATACGTTAGAACTCACCGGACTGGTCAAAACACCGCCGGGCCCTAAAATGTCACCTTGTCTTGCTGCTCCTGGCATTCACATCCGCCTTAAATTATAATGGGACCTTTACTCACAGTCTGTATACCAGTGGTAGTCTGAATGTAATGATCCTCGAGCTGTTTGATCACAGGAGAATGCATCATCACATGCTCCTGTCTAATCTCTACATCCTTATTTATGTCCGCAGAAAACAGACTTTGCATGAGGCCCAGCCCCTGCGGACTGGGAATAACAGTGCATGGGCGGTGTACCTTCCAACCAGTGGGCTCAGACTGCACTATTTTAGCAACAACTTCATCACCATTAACTAACTTGAAACATACAATGTCTCCTGTATTGTAGGCTTTAGATAATAACATTTAATTTTTCCTTTAATTGATTTTCAGATAATTTAGCAAGACCCTGGAAGCCACCTTCGACAAAAAGTTTTCCATTATGATAGATCTGTGGCACCGATCGGTGTCCTGCCCCCAACATAAATTGACGAGCTTCAGGCACTTCGTCTACTTTGATTTCTTCAAACTGAATGTTTTTAGATTTAAGTAGATTTTTTGCCTGTGTGCAATGTGGACAATTGTTTTTAGAATATATAGTTAACATTTTTCTTTCTTGATTTTGTTATTCACACCAACTTTTTTTTGCATCTCCGTAATATTCACGGGCGAATCCATTGGATATCAGCGCAGCTCTAAGGCTCTGCCCGTTTAATAATAAATCGCCCAGTACGCGACCACCAAATTTATCCCAATCATACAGTACAACTTGATGAGTCTGTGTAGTGGCTACTGCATTTTTAGTAAATGCCGACGCCGCCTGACCACGTTGTTCCTCCATGGGGCACTTGGCACGAAATCCTTTTTCAGGAGTATCAACTCCGAAAATCCGAACAGCCAATTCTGGCTTTAATGGTCTGGGAAGAAATGGTGCTGCAATTACTATAGTATCCCCATCATTGACTCTGACAATTCGTGCATCATAGGTCACACCCTGAGGTGTTTTCTGTGCCAGCGCCAGGGCCGGGATCATGGCCAATAATATCAATAGTTTTTTCATTTGGTGCTCTTTGCGGGTGTTGCCAGCGGATTTGGTGCCGCAACTGGGTGTTTCACACATGCTTCACGATTGCCCTGCCCAGCCTCGGTTAAAAATTCTGTTCCCTTAGTCAGTTGGCCAATTGGGCAACTGCACGTTGCAGTAATGGTACCGTTGGTGAGATTTTTATCGTACTTACACATCATCCCCCAGCAGTTGGTAGAGCCTTGGGCCAATTCACCAGAACATGATTGAACTTTTGCCTTGGTGTTGCTAGGCGGGACTCGCTTAAATTCGTTAGCCTCTTGTGGATAATGGAACCCTTCAATTAATCGAGGTGCGAACAAGCTCCATACCTGTGTGGTGGGATCAGCCACGTTGCAGCTTCCTTTCATTACTCCGGCAGTCAAATCGGCAATACTGGGCCCCTCTAATACCGGGCATTTACATACAACTTCGGGGTAAGTTTGACCATTGTTAGTGGTAATAGTTTTTCCAGTTTTGGTGCAGGTGCTAGCTGCACACAATGCAAATTTACCCTGGCATATGGTTAAAGTTTCCTGTGCATACGCATGGTTTATATTGAATAATATAACCAGCGCCAATAATAATTTTTTCATCATAATTCCTGTTTAAATTAAAGGTAGTTCTTCATAATTGAGCTCGTCACTCATGACACCAAGCACGTAGTTAGTTGATTCACTTTCCTGTAGTGCTGTTTGTTTTTTGCTGGTATCACTATGCTTGTTAAACCACGGGATGGGGGTAGTCTTGGGAGCATGCCCCCAATATTTGATCCCAATTTCTTTAAGAGCGCCCACTGCGGTAAAATCAACAAAATCACACAATATGTTAGCGTTAAGTCCAATGACTGGGCCTTTCTTGAACAAATATCGTGCCCATTCTTTTTCTTCACGAATAACGTCTGCATATAATGCCGTTACCTCAGCTTCACATTCAGCTTTTGCTTTGGCAAAGCGTGAATCTTCTTTGACCACCTGATTGATTAGATATGCAGTCCAGCCTTTATGCAATAACTCATCTTGTAGAATCAAGCTAATGATATTGCCATTGCCGATAAAGATTTTGTTTTCAACCATGGCCAAACTAGTGGCAAATGATACCATAAAACGGAATGCTTCTAATGCATAGCTGGCATTCAACGCCATCCAAATAGCTTTAATATGTTTTTCTTCTGGGCAGTTATTTGGATCGTCATCTGTTTCTTTAATACAATTTAATAGGTGTAGGTCATCATAGTACTTGCCCACACTACTTGCCATGTCCACGATTTCTTTTGTGTCATGAATTGTGTTAAACACATCCTTGGGCACGTTGTAAATATTGCGAATGATATGACTGTAGCTTTTACTATGTATGTTAGTTTCAAAGAAGCCCCAGTTATACATCAGTGCTTCTACTTCTGGCAAGCTGCACACTGGTGTGAATACTTGAGTTGGTCCGCGTCCTTGTAGACTATCTAGTGCAGTTTGACGCAATAAATTACTAGTAAAAATATGCTTAACTGCATCACTGGATTCTTTGAAGTCGTTGGAGTCTTTGGTAAGACTAATTTCTTCAGGTTGCCAGAAAAAACCACGTGCAGTAGCTTCAAAGTCTGCAATTTTTTTATACTTGACTTCTTCAAAACGTTGAATGGTCACTGGGCCTGCTGGGTCCAGAAACATTTTACGACTTAAATAATCAGTTTTGGTGGAGAGATTGTATTGTTCAGTACTCATTTTTTAAAATATTTATTTATTAGTTTAATCCCAAGATACGTACCCAACACTGTGGTCATTACTTTGACCACGGTGATCCATGTATCGCTATTTTCTATAGCAGCGCTTATGCCAAATGCAGTCACGCTCATGCTTACCATTGGTTGTCCATTAATAGTCAAACTAGGCCCAGCATCTACATCTGACATGGTGTATAGCATAGTATATAGGTCGTACAGATTAATTGCAACTATATAAGCCACTATACCCAACAATAAGCATATTACTATTTTTTTATAAGGCGTCTTCATACTCTGAAACTTTCCCCGCATCCGCAGCGATCTCGCTCATTGGGGTTATTAAATTTAAACCCCACATTTAATCCGCTTCGTACATAATCAACAATCATACCAGTCAAATATACTTGACTTTTTGGATCAATGAAGATTTTACATTGGTTGGTTTCAAAACATTGATCATCGGTGCTTACTTGGTCTACGTACTCAAGTACATAGGCTAATCCGCTGCACCCAGTGGTTTTAACTCCAATTTTAAGACCAACTCCTTTGCCCCTACGTTCTAACTGTCGCAGTACTTTCGCGGCTGCTTGATCAGTTAACGTGATCATGATGTTTGGACTTATAGTCTGCCACTGCGGCTTTTATTGCATCCTCGGCAAGGATTGAGCAATGTATTTTGACAGGTGGAAGAGCTAACTCTTCGGCGATATCACTGTTTTTAAGAACTGACGCCTGGTCAATGTGCATACCTTTGACCCACTCTGTGACAAGACTTGAGCTTGCAATGGCCGAACCACATCCATATGTTTTAAATCTTGCATCTGTGATAATACCATTTTCATCTACCTTTATTTGTAATTTCATTACGTCACCGCAGGCTGGGGCTCCTACCATGCCTGTACCCACAGTATCATCAATGTCAAATTTTCCTACATTGCGCGGATTTTCGCAATGATCAATAACTTTTTCTGAATAGGCCATGATATTCCTCTATGTGGAAAAACTGCTGCCACATCCACAAGTGGATTGTGCATTGGGATTTTGTATACTAAACTGGCTGCCTTCCAGACTTTCTTTATAGTCAATCACTGCTCCCTCGAGATATTGCATGCTCATTGCATCAATCAGAATTTTAATTCCCTGCTTTTCTAAAACAAAATCATCCTCGTTTACCTGTTCATCAAAGGTGAACCCATATTGGAATCCAGAACATCCGCCACCCTGCACAAATGTTCTCAATTTATAATTTGGATTGTTCTCCTCCACCAACAGTTCGGATATCTTGTTAGCAGCATTTTCAGTTATAGTTACTTGATCCATAATTTGTCCTTAAAGTTTGCAGGATTCACAATCTTCCTGTTCGTAATCTTCTAGCAGGTCTGTGTCTGGTTTCACCATGTCCCAGATTCGTTGCTCTTCAGTGGTCCTATCCGGGGCTTTACTGCCCTGTTTGTTAATCAGACTGTAATACAGAGTCTTTCCTCCCCAATACCAAAAATTCATTAGATTTTTTGCTATTAATGTGGTTGGGACTTTACGGCCTTTAAAATGCGCAGGATTATAAAATGTATTTGTGCTGATGCTCTGATCGATATACGCTGCCAGCACTGCTGCGGTCTTTAAGTAACCGTCACAGTCTTTCTGTTCCCACATCAACTGATATTTGTTCTTCAGCCTGTGATATTCTGGAACAACCTGAGTAAAACTTCCGGCTTTGCTTTCTTTTACGCTGATCAAACTCATGGGCATTTCAATGCCATTAGTGCTGTTGATGACCACACTGCTGGATTCCACTGGGGCAATGGCCATCTGTGTGGCATTGCGTACTCCGTATTCTTTCATAGTGGCACGTAAGGTTTCCCAATCTAGCTCAGGAGCAAAGTTGGTTAGGTCATTTACCCCATTGGCCCGTAGTTCCCAGGGAAATACGCCCTTACCGTATCTGGTATGGTCACTGCCCAGACACTTGCCGCGCTCACGAGCAAGCTCCACACTGGCCTCGGTAAGGTAGTAGGCCTGATGCTCCATCCAGCTTTTAACTTCTTGTAACGCATCCTTTTCACCATAGCGCAGACTACGTTTGGCATGCCAGTAGGCCAGGTTGGTGACACCTATACCCAATGGGCGGATTTCATCGTTGCTTAGTTTGGATTGGATGCTCAGGAAGTCCTGGTAATCCAATATATTATTAAGACTCCTATGTAGAATACGGCAAGCACGACGCATGTCTTCCGGATTTCTAAAGGCTCCCCAATTGATTGAGCCCAAAGTACAAAGGGCAATGCGACCATCAGCATCGTCAAGACGCTTAAAGGATCTAGTAGGTAAAAGGATTTCACAACAAAGGTTACTCTGGTAAATGGTATGATACTCAGGATCAAACGGACCTTGCTTCATAACATTATCAATGTTAACTAGATAGATACGTCCTGTATCAGTGCGCTCTTTCAGTATGCCTGACTTGAACACATCTTCGGCATTCATGGTCTTCTTGCGCAGACCCTTTTGTTTTTCATACTTGACGTATAATTCCGCAAAGAGTTCCGTATTAGTATAGAATGCTTCGTAGAGATCGGGAACTTCGTTGGGATCAAAGAATGTTATGTCTTCTTTGTTCTTGAATCTACGCCAGAAGAAGGCGGAAAGTACAACTCCGTAATCCATGTGCCTAACTCGGGTCTCTTCAGTCCCTTGGTTGTTTTTAAGTACAATAAGATCATCAAATTGATGATGCCAAATAGGATAAAATACAGTAGCACTAGCATTACGAATACCCCCTTGTGAACAACTACGCAAATCACCAAACCACTTCTTCAAGAATGGAATCATGCCAGTGTGCATGATTTCGCCACCCCTGATGGGACTACCCAACGGGCGTAGGCGTCCAATCTCTAAGCCAATGCCAGCACGTTTGCTAGCATATTTGGCCATCATCTCGCCACTAGCAAATATACTATCAAGATCATCATCACTGCGAATGAGTACACAGGAAGAAAACTGCTTGGTAGGAGTACCAAGCCCAGCAAGAACAGGAGTGGCGAGAGTGAAAAGACCGTCTGACGCAGCATTGTAATACTCTTTGATGTAGCGCATTCTCGCGCTATTCGGTTCTTCTCGGTGAAATATAGTAGCGGCCGCGACCATGTATCTAATTTGCGGAGTTTCATAGATTTCCTTTGTTGCACGATTTTTTACTAGATATTTTTCTATTAATTGCTCAATGGCAGCATAGCCGTATTGTTCATCCTTGGTATGATCCAGCATGGTTTCCATCCTATGCCAGTCTTCTTCAGTATACCATTCCAATAATTCCGCAGTGTATAACCCAACTGCAACATTGCGTTTTACTACTTCATATAGTGGAGGTACTGCATAGGTACCATATACATCTTTTCTCAACATGCTCAGCCGTTGCTTACCTGCTACATACTGATAGTTGGTATGCCCCACATCGGGGTTGCTTTCCACATCAATTAAATCAACAATGGCACGTAGTGTTATTTCATCAATTTCCTGAGTAGAAATTCCGTCATAAAAATGTGGTTGTGCCTTGATCTCAATCATGCTCTGACT